>Ga0194062_1000056_pt1 | contig 43863 bp, 43 predicted proteins | sample SepL2225m_MetaG_FD_155481 | JGI IMG/M metagenome (GOLD analysis project Ga0194062, IMG submission 155481) | Anoxic zone freshwater microbial communities from boreal shield lake in IISD Experimental Lakes Area, Ontario, Canada - Sep2016-L224-25m | ecosystem: Environmental > Aquatic > Freshwater >... | reverse complement strand
GAATGTGTTCGATGCCATCCGGGACGCGTTCTGCGGCAAACCCTTCATCCCGTCCTGCGCCCCTCAATAAAAAGCCGCATTCGCCATGATCGGTGGGCGCGGCTTTTGGATACCTGAGTAGTAACGGTGGCCATTTGCCCGCCCACCTGCCCGGTTGCCTGCCGATAACGTTCCAAGTATTTACCGTCCCCGGTGATGAGGAATTCGCGCACGCCAGTCTCCGCGTCCGCCAAGGCCCACCGCAAACGGTCGAGTTCATGGATGACGACATGGCTGTGGCTTTCCTTTTCGTCGACTTCCAGCAGGGCTGCGGTGTTGCGGTGGGCGAAAAACGCCAAGGCGGCGAGCATCGCCAAGGCCAGCGGAAATGCCACATTGACCGGAAAGATGGCATTCAGCCGCCCACTGGCCTGCCGCCTCTCGCCGGCCCACAGTTCCCGCTCGGCCTGTTGCGGTTGGTTTGGCTGTTCGCTCATGGGTCCACTCTCTCTCACGGTGAAAAAACTCCCCCGACTAACCGATGATACCATGCCGGAACAACAAGCAGCAGAGGCGCCGGACTTTGTCGGGCTTTGTCAGGTTTCCGGGAAGGGGATGATAACGCGGCGGGGGGATCAGGCCACTGCCAACTGGAGTTGCAAGGCAAGCTTTGCAACCTCCGCTTTGACGGTCATAAAAAAAAAGCCCTACATTTTCATGCAAGGCTTTGATTTATTTGGTGGGTCGTCCGCGGCTCGAACGCGGGACCATCGCATTAAAAGTGCGGTGCTCTACCGACTGAGCTAACGACCCGAAACCTTGTTGAATTATAATGGCAAATCAAAGCCAATTCAAGCACACTTGAATTTAATCGGCAATTATAATTAATGAACGAACCCCAAAAAACATGGGCTGGCCCCGAATATTCACCCCAACGAACAGTGAGACTGAAATGACCCCACTAGAGCGCGATCAATTGACCCGGTTTCTCAAACAACTCGACGAGGCCCGTTTGGGCGGCAAGGACGAGGAGGCGGATAGTCTGATCCGCCAGACTGTCGCCAAGCAAGCGGATGCCGCCTACCTGCTCGTGCAACGGGCCATGCTGGTGGAGCATGCGCTCAACGTCGCCAAGGCGCAGGTCGCCGAATTGCAAAGCCAAGTGCAGGCTGCGCAAACGGGCAATCGCAACAGCGGCTTTCTGGGCGGTGAAAATCCGTGGGCGCAATCCCTGGACCGCCCGACGAATTCCGCTGGCGTGCCGGGCGCGGGCAGTTATCAAATTCCCCGTGCCGCCCCCGGTGCATATGCCGCCCCCGCCCCGACGGCTGCGGGTTCATGGTTGGGCGGCGGGGGCAGCAGTTTCTTAGGCAATATGGCAACGACAGCGGCAGGGGTTGTCGCCGGCAGCTTTTTGTTTCAAGGGATTGAAAACCTGATGGGGCATCATCAATCGCCTTCCTCCCCGTGGGGCGACCCGGCGGGCGGGCAGCCATCAGAGCAGACGACTATCAATAATTATTACGACACGCCCCCAGACAACGATTCGGCGCGAAATGACGATAGGTCCCAGACCGCCGATACGGGCAATTTGTTTGCCGACGATGACGATTCTAGCCCAAGCTTTGACGACGGCGACGATTCAAGTTGGGTGTAAGCCCATCCTTAAAAATGACAGGGGGTGAATTCAGTCGTCCATAGTCGACTGGCACCCCTTCCAACAACGCACGATTCAACTACTTGAGGAAACTTGTCATGAGTACATCGAACGAAGCGCGCCCGCCGCTGCCGCCCTTTACCCGCGAAACCGCCGCCCAAAAAGTCCGCATGGCGGAAGACGGTTGGAACAGTCGAGACCCGGACCGCGTCGCGCTGGCCTACACCGCCGACAGCCGGTGGCGGAACCGGGCCGAATTCCAGCATGGGCGCGAGGAGATCGTGCGGTTTTTGACCCGCAAATGGGAGCGGGAACTGGACTATCGGCTGATTAAGGAGCTGTGGGCGTTTGACGGCAATCGGATTGCCGTCCGTTTTGCCTATGAGTGGCAAGATGATGCCGGCAACTGGTTCCGTTCCTACGGCAACGAAAACTGGGAGTTTGACGAAAACGGCCTGATGCGGCGGCGCTTTGCCAGCATCAACGACCTGCTGATCAAGGAATCCGAAAGGATGTTCCACTGGCCGCAAGGTCGGCGTCCAGACGACCATCCCGGCCTGAGTGAGTTGGGCTTATAAGCCGTTTGGACACCGGGACAAGTAGGCATTGAAACCAACCTTTTTGTTTGGCAAGGCTCCTGAATGAGGTGACATTTGTGGAATTAAACAATCTGTCCCATTGCATAGCCCGTTGGCGCACCGGGGAGGTCGACGATCCCTCCTACGCGGCGCTTTATTTCCTGCATTGGCAGGTTTCAAGCCATGGCAAACGGTTTGCGTCCAGGCGCTACAAGGGGGACCGCCGGCCTGATGCAGATTTATGGCTGGAAGAATCTTCCTCGCTGGATCAACGGCAAGCCCGTGATTATTTGCGAGGGGTTTTCGAGCGCTATCAGTTTTTTGGTATCATCGGCAATGTGCCTGTGGCATTGGCTGCTTGGTTGAGGATGGATTGGCCACTTACATTGTGCGAGCATATCCCGACATCGACGGAAGTGCTTAGGATGCAAGTGGCGGGGACAAGACCGGTGACGGTACTCTCGGCTTGGCCTAGAATGCTCAATCCGGTGCTGTCCAAGCCGAATGCCTTCGCTTTTATGATTCACGATCTGGAACATGCTTGGAAGTTTTTCCACGATCCAGAAATGCACCGCCAGCAGCGGGCGTTTTTCCGCCTGTTGCTCTCGGCGCTTGCCGAGGGGCGTTTTGATGCCTATCTGCACGATTCTGTTTTTTCGGCAAAACTCGATTACCTAATCAGCGATATGAATACCCACACCATGCACGCGGCTCAATTTCTCCGGGCTATTTTGGTGGAATATCATTTGCGGCGGGAAGATTTGCACCATCCTAGCAAGTTGACTAAGATGGCGAGGGAAGAGGTTTCGGCAGTGATGGCTTCCTTGTTGGGAGTTGACTGGCTGGTGGAGGTGGAAAGTCGAATGATTCAACAAAACTCGGTCACGTTTAGTAATGGTTGAGAGGGCGGGATGAAGAAATCAACGTTCAAAATCTTGGGTAAAGCGGGTTGGCTCATGGGCATTGCCATTATTGCCTGTCCGGTTGCAGGGGAGGAAACCGTCTATAAGTGTATCAACGGAAACAAAATTAACTTTACCTCCTCTCCAGGGGAAGGCCAAAATTGCCGATCCGTCGAACTCAAAGTGATCCAGCCCAACCCGGAGGAAGTGGCGCGGGAATTGGAAAAAAAACGTTTACGCGACGAGGAGTATCAAAAGGCAGAGGCGAGGACTCAGACGGATAAAAAGCAAAGGGAAACCGAGGCGGCCTTACGGCGGGCCAAGAGCGCCGAGGAGGCACTGCGCTTGCTCAAGGATTCGCCGCCAATGGTGAGAAATGGCCGCTCACGGACTTGGACGGGTGTTTTCCCCAGGCAGACCTCGGAGCAAGGACGGCCAGAGATAGTGACGATGCCCCGGCAAGGATCGACAAAGAATCAATAGCGGGACGCCCGCCGTGGTGCGTCCCGCCAAAGAAATGGCTTAATCCCTGGGAGCCAGCACCAAGGCAGGCCGGGGTTCGGCCTTACCGATGGTAGTCAAGTCCCAGATCAGCAAGCCTAGCCCACCGATGGTGACTAAGCCAAACAGCGTCCTCCACACCATCGCCTCGCGAAACCAGGGATGGTCCTGGGCGGCAAAGTAGGCATTCCAAGTGGAACCTTGCATGGCGCGTTCGATGAAGGCTTGTTCATAACCGGCAATCAACAGGGCGACCGTCATGCCGAGAACGCCGAAATTGAGCAAGGCAATCGACCATTTCCACTTCCAGCCGTTATCCGGCAATTCGCCGCCCATCCACACATTGCCCCGCCATTTCTGGATGGCGAGATAGAAAAAGGCGATGTTGATGGTGGCATACGCGCCGAAAAAAGCAATATGCCCGTGGGAAGCCGACCATTGCGTACCGTGCGTATACAAATTAATTTGCGGCAAAGTCTGCATGAAACCCCACACGCCCGCGCCGATGAAATTGCCAAAGGTGTGGGCAATGATCCATGCCATGGCCGGGTGGTTGGTGGCCTTGAACTTATGCACCCCGGCATCATAGACCGAATGCACCACCATGGCGACCAGCGGTATGGGTTCCAGCGCGGAGAAAAATCCACCAATGGAAAACCAATAATCCGGCGTGCCTATCCAGAAATAATGATGGCCCAGCCCCAAAATGCCGGAACCGAACATTAAGGCCACTTCGATATAAAGCCAGGTTTGCACAATTTTGCGCCTGGCACCCAGCAGATGCATGAGCGACCAAGCCATAATGCAGGCGACCAACACTTCCCAAGTCGCCTCCACCCACAAATGGATCACCCACCACCACCAATACTGGTCGGCAGTGATATTGGTCAGGTAGAACATTCCCGCGCAATACAGGCCGGCCAAGGCCACCAAATCCAAGGTCAGCACACCCGACACGCCGGACCAGCGGCCTTTCATGAAGGTGGCTGCGACATTGTAGAAGAAGGTCAGCATCACCAAGACAATGCCGATGTCCGCCCAGCGCGGAGCTTCAATGTACTCGCGGCCCTCGTTGATGAACCAGATGCTGGCATCCTTGCCTGGCCCGGTTTGGATCAGCAGATACACCAAGACCACCACAGTGACCGCGATGGTCAGCACATGGAAGGCAATCACACCCAACTTCAGGCCGACGATTTCGGTGCCGCTTTCCTCTTCCAGAAACCAATAGACCGAGCCAATGAAGCCATACAGCAGCCAAACCACCATGGCGTTGGTGTGGACCATGCGGTTGACGCTAAAGTCCAGCCAGCCAAACAGGAAGTTGGGCCAGATGAACTGGATGGCCGCCAACAGGCCGAACAACAGTTGCGCCACGAACAAGGCCATCGCCACGGTGAAATATTTCGAGGCGAGCTTTTGCCCACCATTTAGATGGGGGCTTTCGGTGAAGGCAAACAGGGAAGTCAGCTTACCGGGCAAAGTGGAGAGTATTGCGCTCATGGCTGCTCCTTGGCGTTGATGGTCGTAAAATTATTCGGGAAGCCGTTGGTGTCGATGGCCGACATCCATTTCAGGAAAGCGATGATGCCATGGGCTTCTTCGTCGGTGATGCCAAGATTGGGCATGCGCCGCCCTGAGCCATTGGCGCGGGCATTGCCAACCGGGTCTTTGAGGAAAGTCAGCATCAGGCTTTCCCGATTCGCCGCGTCGATCCAGTTCGGGTCCAGCCAGGCCTTGGTCAAGTCCGGTGCGTAATAAGCGCCATTGCCCAGCAGGGTATGGCAGTTCATGCAGTTTTTCGACTGTACGGTTTTCTTGCCCAGGGTGACCAGTTGTTCGGCTTCCGCTTCAGTCACGACCTTGCCGAACAAAGGCGCCTCCTTGCCGATGACGGGCATGTAGCGGTTTTTCTGTGCGTCAAAGCGGTAGTCGATTTCTTGGTTGATGACGCTGTAGGCGCGGACGCGCTCGCCGCCCACGGAGGTTTTCGACAACGTGTCGAAGGTCAGGAAGATTAGCAGGACAAAAGACCCTGCCGTCACCCATATGGCGATTTTTTTCCAGCGGGCTTCAGATGCCCAGTTGGGGGGTTGTTGGCTCATGGTTACCTAAAATGTTGTGGCGGGTTGAAGGAAAAAAAAACAGGCAGTGGGCAGCGCATCCAGTGTACCGGTTTTGCTGCCCGGCGAGTGCAGTAGGTGGAGTGAAACAGGTATAAATTATACAACTTAAAGCGCGGCAATGTCAGCGGGGGAGACAGGAAATGTAGTAGTTACATTTTGACCAAAGGCCCGCCCGGGGTCAATACTGTTGGATTAAGGAGTAGGTCGGCATCCCCATGCCGACAATGAACTTGTTCTTCCCTCGGCGGCAAAGGGTTGCCGCCCTACGGATTCTGTTGCATAGGCTTAATTCAACAGTATTGCCGCCCGGAGTGGGGGGCTGTCAACCCGGCTTGGATTCGAGCTTGCCCCAGTCGCCAACCCGCATCTTTGCTGCAATTCGGCGGGAACCTATTCAATCGGGAATGTTGACTTGCAATACCGCCATGGAGTCCCTCCATGCGGGGTATCAGGAAGCTGGAGCTTGGGAACCCGCACGAAGAAAAGAAAGCCTCACGCAAAGGCGCAACGAAGGGCGATTTTTCTCGTTCCCATGCTCCAGCACTCGCCGTTATACACAAGTGTAAGAGGCCCGTCATTCCGGCATGGACTGCCGGAATCCAGTCACAGGGAGGTGAATCTGCGGGTTGATGTGTATCTTGAATCAAACACTTACATAACTGATGTTACGCAGTAGCCTAGAATTGGAGCGTCAAAGCTCGCTTTGACAGGCGAAGCAAACTTCAAGTTTCAATGCCCTTGTCAAAGCAAGCTTTGACGCTCCCGTTTCACTAGAATATAAGCAACTTTTGCGTCCGTGCGTAACATCAGTTACATAACGGCGAGTTACCGTCCATGGCACTGGATTCCTGCATCCCTGCTGGGATGCCGGAATGACGGGCCTTACACTTGTGTATAACGACGAGCGCTCCAGCGTGGGAATGCAGACGGCGGCGCTCCTGCGTCGGGTGACTTGCCGCTGGAGCGGTCAAGACGGGTTACCACGCTGGAGCGTCACTACCATTAAGTTAGCGGCACATCGCAATGTAGGAGAGGGCTTTAGCCCACGACCAGACACCTATCGCAGCCTGAAGGCAGCTCCTACGGGGCTTAACTTAATGGCAGTGACGATGGAGCGTGGGAACCAGAGAAGTCGGCATGGGGATGCCGACCTACCTTCACGAGCGGTTGGGCCTGACCGGACTTCCGCTCCGCTCCGTCCTGTCCGGCCCAAGCCGCTCCCGGTGCCTGCCTACTGCCCCGTTTGACCTAGGGCAAGCCGGAACCCGATGAAGAGGTTCCTGCCGCCAGGCTCGAGCCTGCCCCGGTAGGCAGAACGCACGATCCTGCCGCTGCTGCTCCACGAGCCGCCACGCAACACACGGTTGGCACATTCATCCTGTTGCCAAGCCGTGCCGTCAGTGGGCGATCCCTTATAATTGTCATGATAGCAGTCTTGCGCCCATTCCCACACATTGCCTGCCGTATCGTAAAGCCCCCAGGCATTAGCCGGAAATGACCCAACCGGGGCGGTTTGCTTATTATCCCATTGACTGCCACAGCCATCGCAGTTCGCTCGGTTTTTGCCAAGTTCATTACCCCACCAATAATCCGTTTCCGTGCCAGCACGGGCGGCAAATTCCCATTCTGCCTCGGTGGGTAAACGGTAAGGCTTGCCGGTTTGTACGGACAGCCACTGAGCATAAGCCACCGCATCGTTCCAGGATATATTGATGACGGGTCGCTTGCCGCGTCCCCAACCCTTGTCATCCGGTAATTTGCGTTGGGTAGCTTTAGCAAATTTATCGTATTCGTCGAAAGTGACTTCATATTGACCTATCGCAAAGGCTTGGGTGATATTTACCGTATGCACGGGTAACTCGTCTTTTTCACCCTTATCTGTTAAATCCCCCATGCGAAATTGGCCGGTTGGTATCCAGACCATTGCCGGGCCTAAAGTGCCGTCCTTTAATGTATCCTGAAAAATGGTCGGCGGTTTGGTTGCTTCCTCGGCTTTTCGCTCCGCATTGGCTTTTTCAGGTGCGATTCGTTGAGCATCGACCACCGTCTTGAGATTATTTTCCGACAGAGACTCGATTTGCAGCAATTCTCATTATGGCTCCATTGCCGTCATTCCGGCATGGATGCCGGAATCCAGTGCCATGGACGGTAACTTGTCGGTTGCGTAAGTGTTTGAAAAAGGCTTGGTGGCGACCCCTAGTTTCACATCCTTGTGACTGGATTCCGGCATCCATGCCGGAATGACGGGTTGTTTATCAGCACTTTGGCTCATAATGAGAATTGCTGCTCGATTTGGGCTGACCTGTCATTTTGTTTCTTCCAATCAAACCCAAACCATCCAGCCAACCCGACAAAGGCAACTGTCAGCAACAGCCATGTATACGGGCGAAGCTTCTTGCTTATTTTTTGCAAATCGGCTTGGCGGTCAGCTAGTGCCTCTTGGACTGGGGGCGTAGGCTGTGCCTGTATTTCTGGCGTTCCGATGACACGCATGATGGAACTGACCAAATGCCGAAACGCTTCGGCATCGGTGCTTCCGTCCCACTGCGCCAGATTCGCCGCATGGATGGAGCGGAAGCCCAATGGCGGCTTGACGTTATCGAAAAAAACCGGCACCAGAATGTTGCGCTCCTGGCCTTCCTCGGCTTCTTCGCAGACCCAATGCGAGATGATGGAATGCCTGGACCACGCCACGACCACGCAACCAGCAGTTTCCAGTGCCTTGCCGATGGTATCGCGCCAAGTGCTGCCCGCCGACAGGGTGCGATCCCAAAACACCGTCCAGCCTTGGGCCTCCAGCGCCTGGGCAAGTTGTTGTATTCTCGCTTGATCCTCATGGGCGTAACTAAGGAAGATGTCGCTCATTCATTTCTCCGTTGCTTTCTCTCTCAAATCCCCCCTGCCCCCCTTTTGCAAAGGGGGGGTTGGGGGCAATACTGTTGAATTAAGGGGTAGGTCGGCATCCCCATGCCGACAATGAACTTGTTCTCCCCACGGCGGCAAAGGGTTGCCGCCCTACGGCGGCAAAGGGTTGCCGCCCTACGGCGGCAAAGGGTTGCCGCCCTACGGCGGCAAAGGGTTGCCGCCCTACGGCGGCAAAGGGTTGCCGCCCTACGGCGGCAAAGGGTTGCCGCCCCTCGGCGGCAAAGGGTTGCCGCCCTACGGCGGCAAAGGGTTGCCGCCCTACGGCGGCAAAGGGTTGCCGCCCTACGGATTCTGTTGCATAGGCTTAATTCAACAGTATTGGGGGTTGGGGGGATTTCCTAGGCTTATTCCGGCCCACAACCAGCAACAAGCCCCCTCCCCCACTCCCGCAACTGTCCAATGATTTCCCTATCCCGTGGCATAATCACAGCTTGGGCTTCCAATTGCGCCAACTGCCCTTCATATTCACTAATCACCAAACCCCCACCCGGGACTTTTTCCGTTAATTTCCTAAGCCTAAACGCTTCCCACCGGGCTTGCTCTTCCTGCGTCAAAGACTGCGGGTGGTTTCTGGCCCGGTAGCGAAACAACATCTCCGGTAAACGCGGATCGTCAAAAACCGGAGTTGTCAAAGCCAGTGGCCCCGGTTTCATTTCCCGCAACCGGGACAGCTTGTTTTTGTCTGCGTTGCTAAAAAACCCGCCGCTGTAAATCATCAAATCAGGGTCTCGTCCCGGGTTTTGATCCAGTGGCCGGGTGAATACCGCTTCCAGTTTGGCGGGCAAATCCACCGCGTTTTTAAGTCGCGCCAGATTTGACCGACACAAGAAAGGATCAATGTTCAAGCGTTCCGCATCCACCGGGCGCATCGTTTTAATGGGAACAAGGATGGGGCATTTATTCAAATGCACGGTTTTCAAAGGTATGCGCAACACGCCTTCCGGCAAATCGACCGTGCGGGTGAACAACCTTGCCCGAATGGCTTCCGCATCCAATTCAAACAAGGGGCTTGGATCGACACTCAAATCGTAAACCACGACTTCATTTTGATTGACTGGGTGGCGGGCCAATGCCACCACCATGGCAATGCAACCGCGTTCGGAGGGATATTTTTCGGAGACATGCAAGACCGGCTCGAATGAACCGAATTGCAACAGTTCGGCAGCCTCGCGTTTGCCACGGTGCCGCCAAACAAAATCGTAAAGCCTAGGCTGGCATTTTTTGACTAAGCGGGCCAAGTCTATCGTTGCCTTGACATCGGCCAGCGCATCATGGGCATCGCCATGGCTGACGCCGTTGGCTTGAGTGAGCAGTTCGAGCCTGAAACTAGGCCGGCCTTCCGGGTCTTGCGGCCATTCGATGCCTTCAGGCCGAAGGGCCGCCGTCAGGCGAACCATGTCAATGATGTCCCAGCGCGAATTGCCGTTGCGCCATTCGCGCTCGTAGGGATCGTAGAAGTTGCGATAGAGACAATTGCGCGTCACTTCGTCATCGAAGCGAAGGCTGTTGTAACCCACGCCACAAGTGTTGCCCCAAGATAATTCGGCATGGATGGCACTGATGAATTCCGCTTCACACACGCCTTTAGCCAACGCCTGTTGTGGCGTTATCCCGGTCACCAGACAGGCCTCCGGCGATGGCAAGCGGTCTGTGGGGGGGCGGCAATAAATCACCAGCGGTTTGCCGATTGGATTTAAGTCTTCATCGGTCCTAAGCCCGGCAAACTGAACCGGGGCATCACGGCGAGGGTCTACGCCAAATGTCTCATAATCATGCCAATACAGCGCAATGCTTGGCATCAGACATTACCCAAGCGATTGGCAAAACCGGGTAATCGAAATTGACAATCGCTCGTTCGCAAGTTAATTAAATCGCCAACAGTGCCTTAAGCACATCCACCCGGCTGATGACACCCACCAGCTTCCCATTTTCGATGACAGGGAAATGACGCAACGCCGATTTGGTGAACAACTCGGCCACTTCAAGTATGCTGGTCTCCTTATCGACCCACGTCACATCTTGGGTCATGAACTCCGACACTTTTCCCCCCATGTCTTCATGGTAAGCCGAGTGGACGGTGATGCGCAGACAGTCCAATTCGGAGAACGCCCCGACCAGTTTGCCGGAATCGTCCAAAACCGGCGCACCTGTCGATTTGATTTCCATTAATTTATGTATGGCATCCATGACATTCGTATTCGGTTTGAAAAAAACCGGATTGGAACTCATGTATTCCCCGACAGTGATATTTGCAAGCATGGCAACCCTCTTATTCTAGTTTGTATTATGGATGACGACTTGGCCTATCGAATTAAATCCAGGCTTTGCGACGCTTCTAGTTTTTTCCGCTTATCACACTTTTCAGCGCAGACACACGCCGCACCGCCCGAACCACCGCAACTGCCCTTGATGGCTTGCCGCCCAAAGATCACCCCAATCGCCATCATGGTTATCACCACGGCGATAAAGGCAAATGTAATCAAAAAAAGCGTCATGTCTATCACCTCCTCTCATATTGGATGGCCCAAGGCCGTTATTGGCTCATCTTAACACGTTCAGAATTGCTGGCAATCCATTCTAGCAAGCAACCCATCCAAATTCATCTGGAGAGAATGCCGTTTCACGAATCCATTTTTTTAGTTTCCCTAATTGTAATCTCAAGCAGGGAGTGGCGATTTTGGGCATCCTGAAACAAGGACTCGTCATCATCTTGACTAATCGAAAAATAAGTCTCGAGGGTTTCGCGGATGAGCATGCCCTCTTGCAGGAGTTCTTTGGGCATTAACTCCTCAAATTGCTCATGATATTTCCCCGTTAGCAAATCATCAATGGATGCCCCTTTCTGCAATTGTCCCTTGGGGTTAATCCAGCCCATGCCAAGTAATTGGGTGACAAAGGACGGTGCTTGATTTACCCCTATAAAAGACTTAAATCTATCCGTCACCTTAGAGGTAAACCTCCGGCTAATTTCCTTTGCTATCATTTTGGAAATAATTTTATCCAAATCAGCACTCAGTTTTTTAAACTGAACTAAATCATTCCTTCCCTGCTGAGCCTGTTCAAGCACATCGCTGGGAACAATGTGAATTGAAATTTCTATCACATTTTCCCCTTCATGATTGACCTTGAATTGTAAATCCACGCTCATATCCTTCATCCTATGGATTAATTTCCGCCTTTCCTGCGGTGGGCAATTCGCTATGATCCGCTCACTGTTTTTTTCCATGTCCAACATGGTATTCACTAAGTTGGAACCCATGGCTGGAAAAAAAATATTTGCGAAGCGGTAAAGGGAAAGCAGTTTATCCGTGGAAACATTTTCCGTATTGACGTAAATGGGTGAAAAATGGATAGGGTCTGCATTTAACAAGGATAATTTAATAGCCATTTTTAGCCCTTAGGCGTTATAAATTGATCCGACACTGCGGAATGGAAGGCGATAAATAACATAGGAAACCAAGAAATCCTTTTCCAGGAGTTTATCCAACCGGTGCATGACACCCATGAAAACAAGGGCCACTTCCCCTTTATTGAGTGTGTCGGTTATGCGATTGAAGATGAACTCATCCCTCACTGCAAGTAGCTCCCTGCTTTTAGCCTGGTATTCCACACTTGCGGCCTTTCGCTCCGCACCAGGATTTTTCATCAGCAATTGACTAAGCAGATCGTATTCCTTAATGAGCAAATCCATCTCTTCCGTACCCTCAAGCCTCGCCCCCTTTTCAATTAAATCTAAAATAAACGCGAAATTAGGGCTGCCACTATTGGCAAGTCGCATGGCCAACTCTAATTCATTGCCGCACACCGGCGCACCGTCCTGATAAATGCGTACGCTTTCCCAAGGTAAGTTTAGTGCTTCAATTTTAGCCGCAATACCCTCCCACATTGCCTCGACTGCCGTCGCATCATTACCCCCCCCTCCTTTTGCCATGTCTTTTATTTTATTAAGCGAGGTTGATTCCCTTGGATCTTCCTGCGCATGCAGAATCGGCACATAGATGAGCCTCCTGATTTCAGCCATTGTTTCCGTCCTCAATACAAGAACCAAATGCCTTGTCAATGACACTTAGCAAATCTCTATTTGCAAAAGGCTTACCTAAGTATTCGCTGACATTGAGATCGACAGCGTCCCTGATGGTATCAGGGCAAGCATAACCAGTTAGGATGACAACAATGACGCTGTCATCCGTTTTGCGGATATTCCGTAAAGTCTCAATGCCGCTCATTTCAGGCATATGCATGTCAAGGAGAATTAAATCCGGATTCTTCTGCTCATTAAGCAGGATGCCATCGACACCATTGGCAGAACAAAAGACCTGATAGCTTTGTAGTTCCAGCAATTTTTTATACAGTTCCCGCAGTTCCGATTCGTCATCAATTATCAGTATTTTCATACTTTTGCATTCATATTTCATGTCTCATTGCCCAATTGTCCAATAGTTTGATTCACATCCGTGACCCTTGTCTGCCAAAAATGCGGTAGCAGAACTATAAATGTAGTGCCTTTGCCCTCACCTTCGCTTTCAACCCACATTTCGCCTCCATGTGCGTCAATAATACCAAAGCTGGTGGTGAGGCCGAGCCCAGTACCGTCGCCTTCCTTCCACCCGGAACGGAATGGCTGAAATATATTTTGCAACTTCTCTTTGCTTATGCCGATTCCAGAGTCATTAACTTCAATGCGGACTCGGCTGTCATTTTCCATTGCAATAGTGAAAGTCAAAGTGCCCTTTCCGGCCATGGCCCTCCACGCATTGCGGATAAGATTGATAAAAACGGAAAGAAGGGCATCCTTGTTTCCGGAAATTACAGAGCTGGCTGGCAAATTACAATTCATCGCCACTTCAATACCCGTCAAGTCACATTCGTAATTTACTGCATTAGTTGCCTCATCGATTAAATCAAGCAGATTGACGGCAGATTCTTTCTTGCCGATGGTTCTGCTATAGGTTAGCAAATTGCTTAAAATGGTTTTGCAGCGCCGGGCGCTGCGCAATACTATTTCAAGCTGGGCTTGGAACCGTGTCGACTGTGGGTCAATATGGCTAAGAATGAGTTCAGTCCTACCGATGATTATCGCGAGCGGATTATTGAGTTCATGAGACACATCTGCCACGAGCCGACCCATGACCGCCAATTTTTCAGAAATCATCAATTTTTCATGCAATTCTTTCTGTAGTGAAATATCCATCATTAAGATGCCAATATGCTTGGGGTTTCCACTGGCATCTAGGATTGGGAATATTGTCTGGGAAACCGGAATGCTGATGCCGTCAACGCGCTTCAGCGTACTTTCGCCATTCCATTGTTTGTCACTGAGGGCGGCGGGGGTCACTTTATCAGTTGTGCGGCGGTGGTTTGTTGGTGTCATGAAATCAGTGATGATTTTGGTCAATAATTCATCAGCTTGGTTGGCCCCGAGCATTTTCATCCCACCCGCATTGACATAGATGAGCCTGCCATCCATGTCAGCAAGCGCCACTAAGCCAGCATAGGTTTCAATGATGGCAAGCTGCCGGGCATGTTCATCCTCTATCCGCTTGCGCTCGGTGTTGTCCCGGAAGAAACCTGCGAGGTGATTTCTGTCGTTTATGACTAGCCGATTCGCATTGATGTCTGAGTAAAAATGTTCCCCGTTCTTTCTGATGCATGGAATATCTTTGAAAAGTGATGCATCCCCGTGTGCATGCCGTTCAAAGACGGCCAAGGCATCCTGTAAAGAATCATTAGGATGAAGCTCAGTAACGTTCATCGTTTGGAATTGTCCTTCAGTATATCCAAACATTTGACATGCAGCCGGATTCGCAAACCTTATCATTTTACTTTCAAAATCGGCAATCAGTATTCCATCGGGACTTCCCTGAAAAATGGAACGATAGCGGTTTTCCGAATCATCCAGCTTGGCTTTTTCTGCTTTCCTGAGTTCAGTGATATCCCAGTTTGTGCCAATCATGCGCTCAGGCTTTCCTGAATTGTCGCGATGAACGGCGGCCAGCGCCCTGATATGGCGAATGGAGCCATCCGGCCACAGCACCCGAAATTCAGTGTCATATTCTTTTTCACCGCGTATCGCCATCTGGATTTTCGCATCTTCCCGCGCCCTATCGTCGGGATGGACACCTGCCAGCCAAGCGTCGTACACATCGCCGAAATCCATTCTTTCAATTCCGTTGAGCGCTAACATGCGGACATCCCACAATAGAATATTGTTGACAATATCATAATCCCACACGCCAATGCCGCCTGCACGCGCAGCCAATGCCAAGCGCATAGAGACCTGTTTCAGCTCGCCCTCCGCCTTCTTGCGCTCGGTGATGTCCAAAAAGGTAACCACGGCACCGACAACCACCCCTTCGCGAATTTGCGGATACGACCAATACTCGGCGGGAAAAGAGGTGCCGTCAGAACGCCATAGCACTTCGTCGTCCACATGCATGGGCGTTCCTGTGCCGAATGCCTGGAAAATGCGGCAGTCTTCCAGGGGAAAGAAGGTTCCATCCGCGTGTTTTCCATGAATCTGCCAATGCATGTTCTTGCCGAGCAACTCTTTTGCACACTGATATCCCAGCAGTTGGAGACAGGCGTCATTGCAGAAGGTGCAGTCACCGTCCACGTCAATGCCGTATATCGCCTCGGCGGTGGAATCCAGCAAAAGACGGATTTTTTCTTCGCTCTCCTGCAACGCTTCTTCGTGCTGTCTGATCGAATGGGTCAGCTTGTCGGCGATGCGGTAGGCATCCTGTCGCGTGTTAATAATCGAGCGGATCAGCCAGAATAGTAAGCCGCTGATCACAAGGCCGACGGCCAATGCCAACCAGACAGGTGCGTAAGCGATGGCTGGCGCGGTCGGGATTCGATCAAACTCCAGTAGCCACTTGCGGCCACTGAAGCCAATCGTCCGCTGTTGATAGAACAGCGATTGCTGATCGGGTGTGCATGCCCGTTTGCTGTCGAAAAGCAGACTGCCGGGTTTTACCTCACCGCCGTCGTAGACTTGCAGGTCAACGGTTTTGCCATCGTGGCTCTCCCAGTCTCCAAGAATGCCGGCCATGAAATCATCCATGCGGTAGGGGCTGTAAACCCAACCGAGCAGTGCAGCCCGCCTCTGCGCGACGGTATCCACTGCTGCCCCATTGCGATAGACCGGGGCATACATGAGGATCCCTGCCTGGATGTCAGTCCCGGTCTCCTGCACCAGTCTGACCTTGCCGGACAGCGCCACTTCACCGGTGTCGCGGGCCTGTTCCATGGCGGCCCGCCTGACCGGCTCGGCGTACATATCGTAACCGAAGGCGCGTAGATTGAGGTCGCGGAAGGGTTCGAGGTAGATGATGGACGTGTATAAGGCCCGCTCGCCGGGCGGTAGCACGGTGTAGCCGGAAAATCCTTCGCCGCGAATCCGCGCGATGTGGGCGGCCAGATGATCCGCTGGAATGATTTGTGCGAACCCGATTCCTTGTGCGCCAGGGATGTTTTGCTCTGCCTTCAAGTGCCCGACGAAGGCTTGCCACTCATCGCGCTCGACCTTTACCGATGCGGCAAACAGGGCGCTGCCGCCTCGAAGGATCAGAGCGGAGGCATCCATTCGATCTTGAATTTTGAGGGTGACTTGATCGCAGACAAAGGCGAAATCCACCCTTGCATGGTGTTCGATGGCCTGTTTTAGCTGAAGGCTGGCGAAAACGGACACCAGTGACCCAATGCCGAGGGCGGCCCAAGCGAGCCATGTTTTCCGAAAGAGACTGAGTTTCAGCATAGGGCTTACGGGACATCGCACGGAGGCTTGCGCACCCTTGCCGGTTTACGAGTGGGTGACGGGGGCGATTTATCGTCCCCGTCATTTTTTTTACGGATATTACGCGCCGAACCGGCAATGCCTGGCTCAAACCCTAAGCAGGCACAGGGTTGCCGTCCTGCGAAATCACTGGTCAATCCATTTTCCTAATCGGTAGGGCGGCAACCATTTGCCGCCGAGGACTTAGAGGCAGTGTGTGACATCAGTTATTTATGAGGCAAACACCTTGCCAATGATGCTTAACAATTCCCTATTTTCAAAAGGCTTGCTTAAGTATTCGCTGACATTAAGGTCGAACGAGTCCCTGATAGTGTCGGGACATCCATAACCTGTCAGGATTACAACATTGACTTCATCGTCGGTGTCACGGATATTCCGTAAAGTCTCAATGCCATCCATTTCAGGCATACGCAGGTCAAGAAGAATTACATCCGGATTCTTCTGCTTATTAAGCAGGATGCCGTCAGGGCCATTGCCCGCACAGAACACCTGATAGCCGTCTTCTTCCAGCACATCCTTCATCAGATCCCGAAGATCCGTTTCATCATCAATTATAAGTATTTTCATACACTTAGCATTCACTATTCAGGTGTCGTCCGTCATTCTGGCAACGCTTTCCAAGCTCAGTTTATAAGGCAGCAAAATCGTAAATTTAGCCCCCTCCCCCTCGCCTTTGCTTTCAGCCCATAGTTTACCCCCGTGGGTTTCGATTATACCACGGCTGATGGCAAGGCCGAGCCCGTTACCCTTGCCTTCGCGCCATCCGGACCAGAATGGCTGAAACAGTTCGCCTAATTGCCCTTCGCTCATGCCAATGCCCGTGTCCTCGATTTCGATGGCTAGTTGGGCTTCATCAAGCGCTACCGCTGTAATGCAAATGCTGCCACTTGTGCCGATGGCCTGCCTGGCATTGCTGAGAACATTAACCAAGACGGAAAGCAAGGCAACCCTGTTGCCGGCAACTTCAACATCGGTTAAATTATAATGAGTAACCACGTTAACTGAACCCATATCAAATTGGTGATGTACATTACCAATTGCCTCGTTTACTAAATAGGGTAGATTGATGGCATCTGTTCTTTCACCGAAGGCAGGACGATAGGCAAGCAGATTGCTTAATAAGCCTTTACAGCGCCGGGCACTCTGCAATACCGATTCAAGACTTTTACCCATCAGCGACGACGGTTGTCCTATCTGGCTAATCATGAGTTCGACCCTGCCGATAATGATCGCGAGGGGGTTGTTAAGTTCGTGAGCCACGTCTGCCAAGACTAGGCCCATTGCCGAAAGCTTTTCACTCATCAGCAATTTTTCCTGCATTTCTTTCATGGGTGAAATATCCATCATTATAACACCGATATGCTTGGCGTTTCCCTCGACATCACTGATGATGAACAGGGTTTGGGCAACAGGAATTGTGTTGCCATCGGTGCGCGTCAGTATATTCTCGCCATTCCATATTTTTGGTGCGTTTGCCGATGGGGGCGAATTGATGCCTGAGATTAAAAAGTTGGATAATTGGGTGAATTGAGCTAGGTTTTCACCCAGTATCTGCTCGGTTCCGGCAGCCCCGATCATTTGGGTTCCACCCGCATTGATGTAGATGAGCCTGCCTTCCATGTCTGCAAGCGCCACTAAACCCTCATACGTTTCAATGATGGCTAATTGATTGAGCGTTGTTTGTTCCGCCTCGATTTGCGTAGTCAAATCGCGGAAGACCACGACAACGCCCGTTAAATTGTTTAACTGGTCAAGGATCGGCGCGGTATTTTCGCTAATGATGCGTTCAGTCCCACCGCGGGCGGTCAACCGCAAGCGGAAACCCGTGCCTATGGTGAGCTTCTGCTCAATCACCTGATTGACAGGACTGACGATTGGGGCGAGCGTCCTCGCATTGACAACGCAAAACACTTCGTCAATGGGTTTGCCCTGCGCTTCCGACTCGCTCCACCCGGTTAATTGCACGGCAACCGGATTCATCAGCACCACGCAACCAAGATTATCCAGCGCTATCACGGCATCGCCGATGCTATAAAGCGTGGCACTCATCTCCGCCGCACTCCGGGCAAGACTGTCCTGCAACTGTTTGCGCTCGGTGATATCGCGCACTATGCCGATCGAACACCAACCGCGCGCAGTACGTACCGCAGAGAGGGATATTTCCACGGGAAAATTTTTGCCGCCTTTGCGAATACCGATGGAATCGAAGGTCGTGCCAACGGCATTACCTTCGCCGGTTTGCTGAAAATGAGGGAAGGCTTGTCTAAAGGCATTCTTGGAGCTCGGGGGAACAATGATGTCGTGCATATCGCGCCCGTTCATTTCTTCCCTGGAAAACTTGAATATCCTTTCGGCTGAGTTACTCCACAACGCGACGTTGCCTGCTTCGTCGAGCATGATAACTCCGTCCTGTGCGGATGAGCAAATCAAATTCAACATATCCTGACTGATCCGCAGTTCTTCTTCGATCTGCTTGCGCAAGGTGATGTCTTCGAAGACCCCCACTATTCCACACACTTCGTTGCTCCCATTTCTGAGCGGTACCTTGGAAGTGCGAACCCAGATCGTATTTCCACACGGAGTGGGCAACGGCTCATCATAGGAAAGTTTGGCGATGCCGGACTCCATGACATCCCGGTCATCGGCACGGTACCGGTCAGCCTGTGCTGCCCAGAGCATCTGATAATCGTCTTTGCCGATCAAATCCCTGGGATGCGCCATCCCGGCATCCTTGGCAAAAGCAAGATTGCACCCGAGATAGCATAAGTCGGCATCCTTCCAGAAAACCCGTACCGGTGCGGCATCGACGACCGCCAGCAGCAGGTTCCGCGAATGGGCAACGATATTCTCCAAGTTTTTTCGCGCGGTGATGTCCAAAAAGGAAACCACTGCGCCGGCAACCACACCGTCGCGGGTTTGTGGAGACGACCAATACTCGGCGTGAAAAGCGGTGCCGTCAGAACGCCAAAGCACTTCGTCGTCCACATGCGAGATCGTTCCTGTAACGAATGCATTGAAAATACGGCATTCTTCAACGGGAAAGAACGTGCCGTCCGCGTGTTTTCCGTGAATGAGCCAATGCATGTTTTTGCCGATCAATTCATCAGGGTGCTGGTATCCCAACAGACGAAGGCAGGCGGCATTGCAAAAGGTGCAGTCACCCTCCACGTCAATGCCGTATATCCCTTCTGCAGCGGAGTCCAGCAGGAGACGGATTTTTTCCTCGCTCTCCCGCAACGCCTCTTCACGAAACCTGATCTCTTCTGTCAGTTGGCTGGCAATGCGGTTGGCATTGGCTTTCGTGTTGATTGCCGAACGCACCAACCCGAACAGTAGGCCGCTAAGAAAAATGCCGCTGACCAGGGTTGACCAAGCCAGTGCGTAATTGATGGATACGGCTTCCATCCTGCGCTCAAACTTCAGGAGCCACCGCTGTCCATGGAAGCTTACTACCCTTTGTTGGCGAAACAGCGAATTCGAATACGGGATGATTTTCGGTTGGTTTTCAAACAGCAGTTTAGCAGGCATTGCCTCAAGGCCGTCGAAGATTCGCAGATTAACGGTTTTGCCTTCGCGGCTCTCCCAATTGCCGAGAATCCCGCCCATGAGATCCTGTAGGCGGTAGGGGCTGTTGACCCAACCGATTAGCGCCGCCCGCCTTTGCGCGACCGTGTTCACCTCCGCGCCGCTGCGATAGACAGGTTCATACATCAGCACCCCCGCCCGATTATCCGTGCCGGTCTCTTGCACCAGCTCGACCTTGCCGGTCAGTGCCGCCTCGCCGGTGTCGCGTGCAAAGTCCATGGCGGCCCGCCTGATCGGTTCGGAGTAAACATCGTAGCCAAAGGCACGCAGGTTGGGCTCGCGGAAGGGTTCGATGAATACCACAGGGGCATACAAGGCGCGTTTGCCGGGCGGGAAAACGGTGTAATCGGGAAACCCTTCGCTGCGGACTTGGGCAATGTGGGAAGCCAGTTGATCCGAGGCTATGGCTTGCGCAAACCCGAGTCCCTGTGCGCCTAGAACGCTTCCGCTCACGCGCAGCGTCTCGATGTAGGCCCGCCATTCTTGACGGGTGACACTGCCTGTCGCTGCAAACAGCGCCGCACCGCCGCGCAGGATGAGCGCATAAGCGTCAAGGCGAATTTGGATTTTATCGGTGACCTGATCGCAGGTGAAAGCGAACTGACTTGTCCAATCGCGTTCGATGCCTTTCTCGACCCGAACGCTAACGATAGCAGTTCCAAGCAATCCCACGCCAAGCAATAACCACGGTATAATAATGTTATTCCGCACCCATTTAACCATCGCGATTTCCCCAACTAGCACGCCCAGCCTAATCATCCAGAAACTCCAGCTTGGCATAGATTTCCTTCAACGCGATGGCGATGTCCAGCGTGGGAATCACAAGACTTCCCTGACAATCATCGATCTCCGAAAACTCCCAGATACCCTCTCTGCGTACAAAATGCTCGACATGGCAGGCTTCTTGGTCAATCAGTATATAATCACGCAACGAGTCCAGCCGCCGGTAATGGGCAAACTTATCACCACGGTCGTAATTCCGGGTGGCCGGGGACAGCACTTCGACAATCACCAGCGGATTGGACACCGTATCGCGCCGACTGTCCCTATACTCGGGCCGGCCACATACCACGACCACATCAGGATAATAGTAAACATTGTCCGACTCAGCCTGGATGCGCAAATCCGCCGAATACACCTGGCAGTTTGTATCCCGCAGCCGGTTGCCGAATTCCCTTGCCGTATTGCCCGCAATCAACACATGCTTAGGCGAAGCGCCACCCATTGCGAAAATTTCACCGGTAACATATTCACTTTTGTAATCCGCTTCGCGGTCTAGGGCGAGATACTCTTCTGCGGAATACCGATGCTTAGGTAACGACGACATAAGATTTACCTTGTGTATGGATGCCATGAAAATAAGGCGGGCGTGCAAACTGGCAAAGGGATAAGGTATCGACTAACCGCCAACATCTTCCAGAGCGCTCCCCAATGCCAAACTGACGGCTCCGCGCAAGGCAACCGATGAAAAAAACCACTCGCTGGCACCAACTAGCCTTGCCCATCATCCAGAAACTCCAGCTTGGCATAGATTTCCTTCAACGCGATGGCGATGTCCAGCGTGGGAATCACAAGACTTCCCTGACAATCATCGATCTCCGAAAACTCCCAGATACCCTCTCTGCGTACAAAATGCTCGACATGGCAGGCTTCTTGGTCAATCAGTATATAATCACGCAACGAGTCCAGCCGCCGGTAATGGGCAAACTTATCACCACGGTCGTAATTCCGGGTGGCCGGGGACAGCACTTCGACAATCACCAGAGGATTGGACACCGTATCGCGCCGACTGTCCCTATACTCGGGCCGGCCGCATACCACGACCACGTCAGGATAATAATAAACGTTGTCCAACTCAGCCTGGATGCGCAAATCTGCCGAATACACCTGGCAGTTTGTATCCCGCAGCCGGTTGCGCAACTCGCCAGCGGTATTGCCCGCAATCAACACATGCTTAGGCGACGCACCGCCCATTGCGAAAATATCACCGGCCACATATTCGCTTTTGTAATCCGCTTCGCGGTCTAGGGCGAGATACTCTTCTGCGGAATAACGGTGTTTGGGTAGAGATGACATGGGATTTACCTTGTATATATAGCAGAGATTCCCTACCTTGCCACCTTATGCTGGCTTGGGCTGGGCAGATTTAATTTTGCAATTCAATCGAATTTTCGATTTCTTTCTTTGAACACGTTGAAACTTCGTTATACGCTTGCGTCACAAGTTCGCCTATTTTGTCGGAGTCGATAGAGTCAATACGACCAATAGGAAAGTGCCGCCAATAACGAAACAATCTTTCTCCTTCTTGGACATCGTACCATGCATTGGCTTCGACTTGCACTCCAGTGGGATTTGCCTCACCAAGCACAAATCCATTAATATTCCGACTAACTGACTCGGCACCATTCTCCCAATTGAAATTGACCACTGGAGCATCCCATCGCCATCTCTCTTCATTGGAATAGCCCATATGAAGCGAGAAAAAACTGCTCCTGATTAAATCTAGAGCGCTACTAAAAGCTTCGTAATTTCTTTCTCCAGCTTGACTCTTTTCGCGCCAGTGGCTTTGTGGAGTTCGTTCGGATAGCATCGTGATTACCTCATAGCGCCGCATCGTAGTTGTTAAGGCCGAACGACCATAAACCCAATAGCCAGACGGGTGATTTAGTGGCAATTTCCAGACCTCCGCCCGGTTGACCAAAAGCGGGTTGAACTCGACGTGGACCAATAGTTAGATTTTCAATGGCGGCTTCTGGAATTGGGCCTACCCTATAAATGGGCAAAATAGGCGCAGGAAGCGCAAGTTGTTGTTGAGCGGCTAATGGATTATCGTATCGGGATGGAGAAAACCATGTTTCATGCCCGGTTACTGAATTTCTGGAATGGACTTTTCGCTCTGAGACAAGTTGGTTTCTTTCCTGTACATCAGTAATGTACCGATAGTAATTCGTAACCATAATTACCTGCAATCGAATATGCCATATTATTGTAGCCCACATTGAAAAAACGGGTAGCCGAGGCTCCCGTTCTTTAGCTCGTTTACAAGGGATGACATCGCTCCAAGCAATGTCATCCCTAACGCATCGACTACCCGCCGAAATCGTCAAGCATGATATTTTCACGCTCCACGCCAAGATCAACCAACATCTTGATGACGGCTGAATTCATCATCGGAGGGCCGCAGAGATAATATTCACAGTCTTCAGGAGCCGGATGTTTCTTTAGGTAGTTGTCAAACAACACGTTGTGGATGAAGCCGACATGACCGGCCCAATTGTCTTCGGGCTTTGGCTCGGACAGGCCGATGTGCCAACTGAAGTTTTTGTTTTCCGCTTGTAGCATGTCGAAATCTTCGACATAGAACATTTCCCGCATGGAACGCGCCCCATACCAGAAGGTCAACTTGCGGTCGGTCTTGATCCGGCGAAGCTGATCGAAGATATGCGAACGCATCGGTGCCATGCCCGCACCACCACCGACAAAGATCATCTCATTGTCAGTCTCGCGGGCAAAGAACTCACCGAACGGCCCTGAAATGGTAACCTTGTCACCCGGCTTCAGGTTGAAAATGTACGATGACATAATGCCCGGAGGGGCATCGGCGATGCGCGGCGGAGGCGTCGCGATGCGCACATTGAGCATGATGATGTCATTTTCTTCCGGGTAGTTCGCCATGGAGTAAGCGCGGATCGTCGGCTCCTTCACCACCGACTCGATGGCCCACAGATTGTACTTGTCCCATTCGTCGCGGAAACGCTCCTCAATGTCGAACCCGGAGAACTTGATGTCGTAAGCAGGGCTTTCGATCTGTATGTAACCGCCGGCGCGGAAGTCCATGGCTCCCCCCTTCGGCAGTTCCAGCACCAGCTCCTTGATGAAAGTGGCTACGTTGTGGTTCGAGCGGACAGTGGTTTGCCATTTCTTCACACCAAACACTTCGTCATGGACATGGATTTTCATGTCCTGCTTGACCGTCACCTGGCAGGACAGGCGGTCGCCTTCCTTCGCCTCGCGCTTGGTGATGAGCGAAAGCTCGGTCGGCAGGATGTCGCCGCCGCCTTCCAACACCTTCACCTTGCACTGGCCGCAAGTGCCGCCGCCACCGCACGCCGAGGACACAAACAAATTGTGATCCGCCAGCGCGGTCAACAGTTTGGAACCGATGGGAACTTGAATCTTCTTCTCGTGGTTGATTTCTATCTCAACATTGCCTTCAGCGACCAGCTTGGACTTTGCACCCAAGATCACGAACACCAAGGCGATCACGATTGCGGTAAAAAATGTGACTCCTAGAATAATTTCCAACATTGTGTTTTATCCTTAGAGTTGAATGCCGGAGAAGGCCATGAAACCCAAGGCCATCAGCCCGGCGGTAATGAAAGTGATGCCCAAGCCACGCAGGCCCGGAGGCACATCGCTATATTTCAGTTTCTCGCGGACACCGGCCATGGCGGTGATTGCCAAAGCCCAGCCGAAACCGGAAGAAACGCCGTAAACCACGCTTTCTTGGAAGTTGTAATCACGCTCGATCATGAATAGGGAACCGGCCAAAATGGCACAGTTCACTGTGATCAAAGGCAGGAAAATGCCCAAAGCGTTATACAGCGCAGGAAAGAAGCGATCCAGCGTCATTTCCAAAATTTGCACCAAGGCCGCGATGACACCGATGCAACTCATCAACGCCAAGAAGCTTAAATCGGTGTCGGCAAGCCCGGCCCATGACAACGCCCCTTCTTTCAGCAGTTTGCTGTAGATCAGGTTGTTGGCCGGGACGGTCAGGGTCTGCACGATCATCACGGCAATCCCCAAACCAACCGCCGTGGTGATTTTCTTTGAAACCGCGATGAAGGTGCACATCCCCAAGAAGAAGGACAGCGCCAAGTTCTCAATGAAGATCGACTTGACGGCAAGACTGACTAAACCTTCCATTAGTGTGCCTCCCCGTGCGCTGCGTGGCTAATGCTGAAATCAGCTTTCTCGACTTGCACCGGCTTCCAAACACGCACTGCCCAGATCATCAGACCTATCAAGAAGAAGGCACTAGGCGGAAGCAACAACAAACCATTGGGGACATACCAGCCGCCGTCTTTGACCAAAGGCATGACATCAAAGCCCAATATTTTGCCGGAACCGAACAGTTCACGGACAAAAGCAAGGCTAATCAGCACAGCGCTATAACCCAAACCATTGCCGATGCCGTCCCAGAAACTTTCCAGCGGCGGGTTCTTCATCGCATAGGCTTCGGCGCGACCCATCACGATGCAGTTGGTGATGATGAGTCCGACGAACACCGACAATTTCTTGCTGATGTCGTAAGCGAAGGCTTTGAGGACTTGATCCACCACGATCACCAAGGACGCGATGATCACCATTTGCGCGATGATGCGGATGCTGCTTGGCACATGGTTGCGGATGAAGGCAATGCCCGCACTGGAGAAACCCGTCACCAAGGTCAGGGCCAAACTCATGATGAGCGATGTGGACATTTGTGAAGTCACCGCCAATGCCGAGCATATGCCCAGCACTTGCAAGGTGATCGGGTTATTGTCGACCAACGGGTCGAGCAGGACTTTTTTGGTTTCTGCTTGCATCGTCTTAGCCTCTTTGTGCTCTGAATTTCGCCAAATAGGGTGCGAAGCCTTCGCTGCCCAACCAGTAACGTATCAAATTAGTCACACCATTGCTGGTCAAGGTGGCACCGGCCAGACCGTCCACCTGATGTAGGGCACCGGGCCTGGACGGATCGACTGAACCCTTAACCAACGTTAAAACTGGCTCACCCACTTCAGTGTGGTGCTTCTTCAGGAAATCGGTTCCCGCTTCGGAAGCTTCCTTGTAGACTTTCTTGCCCTTCCACAATGCCATCCATTTCGGGTTGACCACTTCGCCACCCAAGCCGGGTGTTTCCGCCTGGTCGAAAAGGTTCAAACCGATTACTGTTTGTCCGTCATGCTCCAAGGCCATGTAACCATGCATGGTGGACCAGAGGCCGTAACCGCTGACAGGAATGATCACCGCCTTGACTTTACCCTCTTCCTTCACTAAGTAGACTTTGGCGTACTTGGATTTACGGCCGATCTTGGCTATGTCTTTATCGGAAGGGATTTCCACTCCCAGTGCCGGATCCTTCGATGCCTTGCGTTGGCTAAAGGTTTCGGGATTTATGAAATCGACGTAATCACCCGTCTCCAAATCGACGATTTTCGGCTCGAACTTCTTAAATGCTTCTTCGACATTGGTTTTTTCGTCCAACATGCCCGCAACTTCAAGGATGTTGGTTTTTTCGTCGGTGGCCTTGTTGCTAACCTGCAAAGGCTTCAATATCACGGCGGAACCGGAAACGAGCACCGCGCCGACTAGGCACAAGGCAAAAGCCACGGCCACCGTCTTTTCAAAACTATCGTTCTTCAGCGAGAGGATATGCTCGGCATAAGCCTTCGCCTTCTCCACCAGCCCGGCAAATTTGTCGGATAACGCTTGTGTCTGATTGGTATTAGGCATTTCGTTTCACCCTTCTCTTAATGTTCGCCTGAACGACAACATAGTCGATCAACGGCGCGAAGATGTTGGAGAACAGAATCGCCAACATGATGCCCTCGGGAAACGCAGGATTGACCACGCGGATGAGAACCGTCATCAAGCCGATCAGGAATCCAAACGCCCAACGACCCGCCTGCGTTTGCGCCGCGCTGACGGGGTCAGTGGCCATGTATACCATGCCGAAAGCAAAACCGCCCAACGTCAGATGCCAGTAAAACGGCATGGAAAACATTGGGTTGCTGGAACTGCCGATGATATTGAACAGTGTGGAGGTGGCGACCATACCCAAGAATACACCCGCCATGATGCGCCAAGAGGCGATGCGGGTGTAAAGCAGAAACGCGGCACCCAACAAGCAGGCGACCACCGAGGTTTCACCCATCGAACCTTGTTCGATGCCAAAGAACGTGCTAAACCAAGAAATTCCTGCCGCATTGATGGCATCCACCCCGCCTAGGGCCGCCAAACCTAAGGAAGTCGCACCGCTGAAACCATCCACCGCCGTCCACACTGAGTCTCCCGACATGAAGGAAGGATACGCGAAGTAGAGGAAGGCACGGCCAGTCAATGCCGGGTTCATGAAATTTTTCCCCGTGCCGCCAAACACTTCCTTGCCGATGACGACACCGAAGGAAATACCCAGCGCGACTTGCCAAAGCGGTATGTTCGGCGGCAATGTCAAAGCGAACAGGATGGATGACACGAAGAAGCCTTCGTTGACATCATGCTTGCGGACGGTGGCAAACAAGACTTCCCAAAAGCCCCCCGCAGCCAAGGTGACGATGTAAACTGGCAGGAAGAACAATGCCCCATGCACCAAATCGGAGATCGGATTATAGGGGTTGAACCCGAAGATGCCTGCGATGGCGCCACGCCAACCCGGTGCTTCGGTCAGGCCCATGACCTGCATGGCATGATTGGCCTGATAGCCGGTATTGAAAAAAGCCATCAACATGCACGGCAACGCGGCGATCCACACATAGGTCATGACGCGCTTGAGATCGATGGCATCGCGCACATGGGTGGCACCCACGGTGACATCCGCCGGAGAATAAAGGAATGTATCCACCATTTCATAAACGGGATACAACACTTCGTAGCGTCCGCCCTTGTGGAAATGCGGATGCAACTTGTCAAGAAATTGTCTGGTTTTGGACATTTAGCCTTCCTTCTCGATTTGAGTGAGATTCTGTCTAAGCGCGATACCAAAATCATGCTTGCCCGGATCGACAAAGCTGCAAAGTGCCAAGTCTTCCTCATCCAGTTCGAGGATGCCCAGCGACTGTGCCTGATCGGTATCGCCGATGACCAGCGCCTTGAGCAATTGGGTCGGCAATATGTCCAACGGCATCACATCCTCATAAACACCCACAGGCACGATGGCGCGCGGGCTACCAAATTTGCTGGTGTGCATCGGGAATTTGCGGCCCCTAAGCTTCGGTAGGCTGGACAGCAAAACATTCATGAACGAATATTTTTCCCGGCTAGGGATGATCCAGCCAAAGAATTCCCTATGCCGACCTTCTTCCAATACAGAAACTTGGCTATGGTAGCTGCCGAGAAATGCGGCCCAACCCTCAGCCTTGCGACCATTCAGGACGGAACCGGATACGACGCGAGCTTCCTTGGAAGTGTCTATTTGACCTTCCACCAAATCGCACAGGTTGGCCCCGACGCGGGTACGCACCAGACGCGGCTTGTCGACTAAAGGGCCAGCCAAGGAAACCACTCGCTCCACGCTTAACCTTCCGCTAGTGAACAGGGCACCCATCGCTATGACGGATTGGTAATCCAGATGCCAGACAGTTTTGGATGGGCCGACGGGGTCGAGGAAATGGATATGGGTTCCCACCAACCCTGCCGGATGGGGGCCTTCAAATTCAGCCACTTCCACCTTGCCAAGGTCACAGGAGAAACTGGCATCCGACGACTTGCAAAGATAAACCTTGCCTTCTGTCAGTTTAGTGAGGAGGAGCAAGCCACTCTTGAAGTCTTGCAAACGCTCCTTGATGACAACTTCAGGCCGGGCCGCCAACGGGTTGGAGTCGATGGCGGTCACAAAAATCGACCGGGGCGACGTGTCAGGATCGGGAATCTTGCTGTAAGGGCGGGTGCGGAAGGAAGTCCACAAGCCTGAAGCCAGCAGATTTTCCTTGACCTGTTCGGCACTTAGTCCGGCGAGGTCGGACTCAGCGTAGGCTTGGAAGGCGACTTCCTCGCTCCCATCCAATTCGATGACGACGGATTGAAACACCCGCTTTGCACCACGATTGACCGCCTTTACCACACCGGCACCCGGAGAGGTGAATACCACGCTGGGATGTTGTTTGTCGGAGAATAGCACGTCGCCCAACTTGACCCGATCCCCTTCAGCGACCTGCATGGTTGGCTTTAAACCAACATAATCCAAGCCAATCAGGGCAACTGACTTGGCAACGCCCCCGTCACTATGCACCACCTGCTCAGGCATCCCGGTAATGGGGACATCCAAGCCATTTTTCATTTTAATTAGCATAATCTAGCCTGTTGATCAGACAAAAAAACGACCGAAACCACCTCCCCTTGCAATCCAGTCTTGAGCATCTCAAACACTGACAGGAAGATGGGTTAAAAATTTGTTTGATTCATAAAGGCAACAAGACTTCAGTCTGCGGGCGGGCAAACGTGCCGACACCCCGTCCAAAATCTCGAAAGCCTCAGAAATCCATGAAAAACCGATGCGCTATTAGACCATAAAAGCTGGAGGGCGACAATGCAGTCGTTTGCCAATCAACCTTTGGCAACGTGGCTTGACTAGTTAATGGACCATTTTTTTTAAAACTGCCGATGAACACGGTTTTCGACGGGCCTGATGCCGACCTCCCGACTGGCATTGGCCGCGCAGTTGCGAGGCCTGTGGACGCACACCCGTACCTCGCTAGAGGGAAACTCGCTATCACTGGGCGAAACCTCTCAAATCCACCATTAATGCTTGGGGTATTAGTTTTGTCAATGATCAGCCGCGGGTAGTCGGCGGAATACGCTAAATCGCCATTCCGCCCTTTTCCGACAGTGAACAAGCAACAATACCCTCCTCGTCTTTCAAACAAGGAGATACAAAAAGCTCACCCCGCCAAGCACCACAGACTGTCCGTTTACCGAAGACCGTAGCCCCACAGCATTACACCGGTGATTAAGCTAAAACCCCGTATGCCATCGGCATAGTTGCCCATATTATTGGCAATCAATATTTCCGGTTCAGCATCACCCAATACCAACAATCCAAGTGCCCCTGTGCCTATAGGCCCAAGTGCCAGCCAACAGGAAGCGGCCATATTCACATGCGGTAACTTGTATAGAGCCATGCGTAGCAACAAGATAACGAGTATGCTCATCGCCACAGGCACTGAACAAGCCCATAGGGCATAGCTTGCAATTATTGTAGACAGTTGAGTGATTGAATCGGGCAGATGGGGTACAAGAAATCCTCCGCTTGCCGCAGTGACTTCGGCAGCCACAACCGGCAAAAGCCATACGGCTGTCATTTGTTCGACGGAATGATTCAGCCGACCGCGCCCGATGCCGCCCTTGATGCCAACAGCGTCGTTTTTGTAGAAGGGGCGCGGTCACCTAACGGTTGCAACACCCGTGGGAGAGCATGCGGGATTCAGGTGCGGACCCCCAGGTCCTGCACGGATAGAAGGTGAAGGCGCACAGCGCCACTCAATTTCACGCAACCGGATCGGTTCGGATGGCTAATGGAGGGTTGGAGGTTGTCGAAAGTCTGCAAGAGCGATGGCGGAAAGCGGCCAGGGGCAACCTGGAGGAAATAGCAGGGCACGAAGAATACGACCATTGCCCCCAGTGGGCAGTCAGTTTGCCGGAAACGCCCGCAAGCGGGCTCATTCCGGCCTACCGGCGTTGCGTGTCAACAACATTGCCCCAAGGTGTCAACGCCATTTAGTTTGGTTTGCTTGCAGCGATTCCGGGGGGGAAGTTCTTGAACATTTTCGACACCCCCTCGGCTATTTCCTTTTCATTTTGCTGCGGGTCGTCTGTAATAGTCCCTTCGGCGGTGCCGTGCCAGATGCCCCGCTTGGTTTTAGCGTCCAAAATATCAATCAGTAACGTACCCACGGTGAAGTAGGACACCGTGGAGGTGGACACGCCCGCACCCGCCCAGCCCCCGGCAAATCCAGGCCCATACCATCCACCCGGCCCGACATTATTGTACATGGTGTCGATTTGCTCCCGCTCTTGTGTGGTCACATGCGCGGCGATGGTCGCAGAAGCCTGATCCTCCGGCACTTTTCGCCAGCCCTTGGTGAAGAGTTGCCCATCAATTTCGGCCACAATCCTTTGCCCCATCAAGGGGTTCTTGGTTGTGGGTGTCTTAGACCAATAATAGGTTTTATAATGCGAAAAATCGACTGAGGCATCATAGTCGGTATGCACCTCGACTCCCGAGCAGGCAGCGATGAAAGGCAACACCAGCAACCCTGTAAACATTCTAGCGATCCGCATAAATTACTCCAAAGGTTAAGTGAATTAACGCCACGGCAATGACCGATGTCATCAAGCCGTCCATCCGGTCATTATGGCGCAAGAAGCGGTCATTGCGCCAGTCTGGAAGAACCTGTCCGGCAATTTGCATGATGGCGAGGGGCTTAGGCCGGGGTGGCTGCACACAGGGAAGCCCTGTCCCCAATGAGAATTGCTGCTAACCCGCCCTCCGATGGAGTAGAATGGATGCCATGAAAACACTTGATACCAAACCTTTTTCTGGACTAACGCCCGACTGCGTCATGAACGCCTTGGAAAGCTTGGGGTTTTGCTGTGACGGGCGTTTTTTGGCGCTCAACAGTTACGAGAACCGGGTTTACCAAGTTGGCATTGAAGACGGCCCGCCATTGGTGGCTAAATTCTATCGCCCCCGGCGTTGGAGCGAAGAGGCCATCTTGGAGGAGCATGGCTTTGTGCGCGAGCTGGCCGGGCATGAATTGCCCGTCGTACCTCCCCTGGCCATCCGCGAAGGCCAGACGCTTTATCAGTTTGAATCCTTTTGCTTTGCGGTTTTCCCCAAGCAGGCCGGACGTGCGCCCGAGTTGCACGGGTGTGAAACCTACCAACGCATGGGGCGGTTGATCGGGCGCATCCATGCGGTCGGTGGCTTGCAACCCTACCGCGCACGCCCGGTTCTGGACATCGCCACTTTCGGCGAAGAACCGCTCGATTATTTATTGGCAAACGGTTTCGTCCCGCCGGATTTGACTGAAGCCTATCGCAGTGTCGCCATTCATGCATTGGAACGGGTAAGGCTTTGCTTTGACCGCTCAGGTTCCCCCGGAATGTTGCGCCTGCATGGCGACTGTTACCCTGGCAATATTCTTTGGACCGACGATGGCCCGCACTTTGTCGATTTTGACGATAGCCGCACCGGCCCCGCCATTCAGGATTTGTGGATGCTGCTTTCGGGCGAGCGCGAGGAGAGGGAGTGCCAGTTGTCCGACCTGCTTGCCGGTTACGAGTGTTTTAATGAATTTGACCGGCGCGAGCTGCATCTTATCGAGGCATTGCGAACCCTGCGCCTGATCCATTATTCCGCTTGGCTGGCGAGGCGCTGGGACGACCCTGCCTTTCCGGCGGCTTTCCCTTGGTTTAGTAATGCCCGCTATTGGCAGGATCGGATTCTTGAGTTGCGCGAACAAATCGCCTTGATGGACGAGCCACCGTTGAGTTTGATGCCTTAGAACTATCTCGCCATTGAATGGTCATTATTAGGGGGATGGGGCACCAATACTGTTGAATTAAGCAATGATCACATGACACGTAGGGCGGCAACCCTTTGCCGCCAAGGGAGGGAGCAAGCCCATTGTCGGCATGGGGATGCCGACCTACCCCTTAATTCAACAGCATTGGGATGGGTCGCCCCACGTTCGGACTGATCGGGTGCCAATGGCCATTAGCCACACGACTCGGCAATGGCTGTATGAAAGTACCCTTATTCACATCTTAATAACTACAAAACATCGGGGGTTATGATGAAGATAGTCTATGGTCTTATATCCTTTTTTCTTGTGTTGAGTTTGCACGGCTGCGGCGGCGAGGCCGATGTCGGTGACCTGAAATCAACGGTTGGCATGAGTAAGGATGAAGTGGAATCGAGGTACGGCAAGCCCCAAACCTCTGTCTTGGAAGCCACCGACGATCACCCTGGTGGTTATTGGTTGTACAAAGTCAAGTCTGGAGCCATTTGCAAATTGCGCTTCGACCTTCCCCCACGGGTTATTGGCGCGGATTGCTGATCGAACCAAAGCTTTTACCCTGCACTTTCCGTTCGCCCTACAGGATGTAAGGGCGAACGGAATCTTCTTGGGTAATATTAACAATTGACTTCTTACAATTCTCAGGCTATTGTTACCCCGCATCCATTTTGAGATCGGTGTTTTATTGCCAACGCAGCAGCGGCCAATGCTTTAAAACATCCGTTAGAGACCGCCGATTTCTAAATGGAGCAGGACTTAACCATTCTGGATTAAGTGAAAGGATCACCTAGTGACAGGAAACATAAGCCATGCGCACCACCCATCGCAACAAACCCGACTTTCGCCTTCAACCCATCGTCCTTGCCGTTCACCTGGCACTGGCCGGTGCCGCCATGGCCGACCCCTCGACTAACGCCCTGCCCACCGGCGGGCAGGTTGTCTCCGGCCAGGCGACCATCCAGCAGCAGGGGGGCAACATGGACATCCAGCAAGGCACCCCCAGGGCCGCCTTGGACTGGCAGACCTTCAACATCGGTGCGCAAGCGCAAGTCAACTTCCACCAGCCCGATGCCAACTCCGTGGCGCTCAACCGCGTGGCCGTGGGCAATGCCTCGGTCATTGAAGGCAAGTTGACCGCCAACGGCCAGGTATTCCTAGTCAACCCAAGCGGCGTGTTGTTCGGCAAGGGGGCGCAGGTCGATGTGGGCGGCTTGGTGGCGACCACGATGAACATCAGCAACAAAGACTTTGCCGCCGGCAACGACCGCTTCAGCCGTGACGGGTCTGTTGGCGAAGTGGTCAACCAAGGCGTGATCAAGGCGCGGGACGGCGGCTATGTCGCCCTCGTCGCGGCGACGGTGCTAAACGAAGGGACGCTACAGGCCAACGGCGGCGGCACGGTGGCGTTGGCGGCGGGCGACGGGGCCACGCTACAGTTCAACGGCGGCAACCTCGTCAACATCCAGGTTGATCCGGCGACCGTCAAAACCTTGATCGAAAACAAGCAACTGATCCAAGCCGAAGGCGGGCGGGTGCTGATGACCGCAGTGGCGGCCAGCCAGTTGCAAGGCGCGGTGATTAACAATTCCGGTTCGGTGGATGCGAGTTCGATCACCTCAGACGGCGGGGTGATAAGGCTCACCGGGGCCGACGAAATCACCAACATTGGCACGCTGGATGCCTCCGGCAAGACGGCGGGCGGCACGGTGGAAATCGCCGCCGTCTCGGGGGAGGGGACAAACTCCAGCATCAGCCATTCGGGATTAGTCAAAGCCGATGCCAGCGCAGGCAAAGGCGGCAAGATTCAATTCAATGCCGATACTATCGGGCTAAAAGCGGGAAGCCAAACCAGCGCCAACAGCACTTGGGGCGGCGACGGCGGCACTGTCGAGACTTCGGGCCGCACCGTTCAAATCGACCCGGCGGCGCAGGTTTCCACCCTGGCAAGCTACCCTTACAAGACCGGCACCTGGTATCTGAACGCCAACGACTACACGATAGCCTCCAGCGGTGGCAATGAAACCGGCGTACAGGTGGGCGCAAGCTTGGCAAGCACGAACCGCGTCATCACCACGACGGGCAGCGCAGGCGACATCAATGTCAACGATCCTATCGCTTGGAACAGTGCCAACAACCTTAACTTGTCTGCCCATCACACCGTCAATGTGAATCAATTGGTCAGCAACAGCGGCACTGGCAGCCTGATGCTACGCGCCGACAATAGTGGCGAGTGTGTCGCCGGGTCCGGCAGTTGCGGCACGGTGAAATTCAATGACGCGGGCCATGTCACGCTGAATGGCGGCGAAGTGACGATTTATTACAACCCGACGGGTTCCAACGGCACAGCCGATGCCAATGGACACATCACCAATGCCTACGCCAACCCCACTGATTTCTCCTGCAACGTCAATGCCTGTAACACACTGGCTGGCGGAGTGGGTTCCTCAATGGTGTCGTCGGGTGGTCAAGGCACTAAACTGTCAAGCCAGACTCCAGTGATCCTTGAATCGGTCGGCGTGACGGGGCAGATGGGAGGTGCCCTCTCAGTAGGCGTCACCGGAACGGTAGGCGTGAATGGACTTGTGGGGGTCAGGGAATCGGTGGGGGTTAGGGAATTGGTGGGGGTTAGGCAGCCCATAGGAATACAGGGCAGCGGCTCCGTCAGCATATCGGCATATTCGATGAACGGATCGACATATTTGATGGGTAGCTTGATTGATACAGTATCCATGGCTTTTATTAAGTCAGGCACAAAAGTAAACGCCTTCATGCTGGTTAACGATGTCAACCAGTTGCAATCCATGGACACTAATTTGGCTGGCAGCTACGCAATAGGCAAGAACATTGATGCCTCGGCCACCTCGGGATGGAATGTCGCCAACGGCGTGGCGGCTGGTTTCGCGCCCGTGGGCAATAATTCCACTGGCAATAATGCCAGCCGTTTCACCGGCATCTTGGATGGCCAGGGACACACTGTCAATAACCTCACCATCAACCGTCCGAATAGCGATTATGTCGGTGTCATTGGCTACTTGGGCAAACCCGACACTGGAAGCACGGTCAACCTGAATGTCGGTAGTACAGGCAATCTGAACTTCGGTAGCACGGGTAATGTCAACATCGTCGGTACGGGTAACATCAACATCACGGGTAATGTCAACATCGTCAGTACGGGTAACATCAACATTAGCGGTACGGGCAATCTGAATGTCGGCGGTACACTCAATATTTACGCTGGCGGTACGCTTAATAGCAGCGGTACGTTTGGTATCACTGGCAACAACGTGATAGTCAACAGCGGCATCCGCACACTCGATGTCAGTGGCCAGGGTCTGGTGATTTCACAAGCAGGCGGCATCACGACTGGCAATTTCACCGAAAATCTTAATCTTTCCAGTAGCAGCGAGGCAAACACTCTTAATTTCGGTAGTCAGTTGCCTACCATTGGTCAGGCAATCTCGGTCGCGGATACTTCTAATTTCGGTAGTCAGTTGACTACCATTGGTCAGGCAATCTCGGTCGTGGCTACTTCCAGCAGTCTCACGCCACCGCTAGGAGCATCGGTTAATCTGAGCAATGCTGTTACTAGCTCCATCAGTGTTGCGCCCACTCTGCTAGCCCTTCCAATTTCTGCTGGTGTGGTCACTACCAGGGGTAGCGTCAGCGGTAACTTGTATTCAGGTCTATCAATTACAAACTCTGTTGGCGTGGACACTACTACTGCGGGCCAAACCACCAATCTGGTTTTGGATAATGCTGGTTCCACCACGCTGACTCTCCTATTGAATAATGTTGGAGCGACCAGCATAAATGCCCAGTCCGTCGGCACTGGCACGGTCGGCAACATCGGCCTGGTCGGCGGCTCAGTGACGGGGCACAACCAGGTTGGCGGGTTGGTTGGTTACAACGGAGGCAGCATCAGCAATGCTTACAGTTCAGCGGCGGTTCAAGGTGCTGACAGAGTTGGCGGTTTGGCCGGGGTCAGCCCCGGCAGCATCACGACCGCCTACAGCACCGGCACGGTGGCCGGCACAGGTCACGATGTCGGCGGCCTAGTGGGTTCCAACAGCGGTAGCATTAAAACGGCCTACAGCACGGGCGCAGTGAACGGAAACGAATCCGTCGGCGGGCTAGTGGGCAATGCGACGGGCGGCAGCATCAATAACGCATTTAGCTCCGGCCAAGCAACTGGCGAAACCAAGGTTGGCGGATTGGTGGGCAGCAATAATGCCAGCCTCTCCACGGTTTACAGCACAGGCGCGGTCAGTGGGTCAAATGATTCCACCGGTGGTTTGGCGGGGGTTAACAGCTCCACCATTGACACTGCCTACAGCACGGGTACGGTGGAAGGCCACGACTACGTGGGAGGGCTGATCGGACGCAATTCTGGCAACGTCAATAAGGCTTACAGCGTTGGCGCGGTGAAGGGACTAGACAGCGTGGGTGGGTTGATTGGCAGCAATGAATCCAATGCCGCCATTGCAAATGCTTATAGCACAGGTAATGTAACAGGCGTTGGCAAGGTAGGCGGGTTGGTAGGGACTAATACCGATGGCTCAATCACCCAAGCCTATAGTACAGGTTCGGTCAGCGGACACGACTTGGTTGGAGGATTGGTCGGACTCAATATCAAAGGCAAGATCGACAAAACCTATGGCTCTGGAAACGTCAATGGAGTTGATAGAGTCGGCGGACTTGTTGGGGAAAATCGGGACAGCGTTTTAAACTCCTACAGCATTGGCGTCATCAAGGGTGATACAAATACCGGCGGACTCGTGGGCCTGAACATGGGCAGTATAAGAAACTCCTACAGCACGGGTTCGGTGGACGGAAAAGACAAGCTAGGCGGACTGGCAGGGTCGAACAATGGGCTCATCGACCAAGCCTATGCTTCCGGCGCAGTGAATGGAAGGCATGTACTTGGCGGTTTGGTTGGTTCCAATGCTGGCGCTATCAGCAATGCCTACAGCACAGGTGCAGTCAGCGGATGGGATCAAGTCGGTGGGCTGGTGGGGCTGAACGTGTCTGGCGGCAGCATCTACAATTCCTATGGCACGGGTTCCATCAGTGGGGAAAATGCCGTTGGTGGCTTCGTAGGCTCAAATGAAGGCAGCATTGACCATGCCTACAGCACAGGTGCGGTCAACGGGAATAGGGGCATCGGCGGATTGACAGGGACAAACAATGGCATAATCAGCAACGCCTACAGCACAAGCGCGGTCAATGGTTCTGAGTTTACCGGAGGACTGGTTGGCCGCAATGATCAATCTGGTCAAATCATCAATTCCTATAGCACCGGTTCGGTGGCAGGAAGCAAAGAAGTTGGGGGACTGGTCGGTGCCAACTCCGGTGTCATCGACTACGCCTATAGCGCAGGCAAGGTCCAAGGGGTTAATGGAGTCGGCGGCTTGGTGGGCTGGAACGATGGCACTATCAGCAACGCCTACAGCACAAGCGCGGTCAATGGTTCTGAACTTACCGGAGGACTGGTAGGCCGCAATGATCAACCTGGTCAAATCATTAACTCATACAGCACTGGCCCGGTGACTGGAAACCTATTTACAGGGGGACTGGTGGGTGCCAACTCTGGCATCGTCAATTATGCCTATAGTGCAGGCAAGGTCCAGGGGGTTAATGGAGTCGGCGGCTTGGTGGGCTGGAACGATGGCACTATCAGTAACGCCTACAGCACAAGCGCGGTCAATGGTACTGAACTTACCGGAGGACTGGTTGGCCGCAATGATCAACCTGGTCGAATCATCAATTCCTATAGCACCGGTTCGGTGGCAGGAAGCAAAGAAGTTGGGGGACTGGCGGGGGCCAACTCTGGCGGCATCAACTATGCCTACAGCACCAGCCCGGTCAACGGTGATAGCGATGTTGGCGGTTTGGTGGGCTTGAATGGCGGCAGCATCGCCAACTCCTTTAGCACCGGCAAAGTAAGCGGAACCTCCGATGTCGGTGGCCTAGTCGGGCGTGTCATCAGTTCGGAATCCTCAGTCGCCAATAGTTACTGGGATGCGCAAACCTCCGGGCAAACCACCAGTGCCAGTGCCAGTGGCGGCGTCGGTTTGAATACCGCTGAATTAAATGGCATCGCAAGCTACGACACGGGCAATGGGGGTTCCGTCAGTTCCATTGATAATAATGAAATTAGCTCCGGTGGCATCGCTGTCTCAAATAACGCGGTTATATCCAGTGGTATTAACGAGATTGGCAACTCCGGCACTGCTGTTGCCGACACCCAAGAAAATCTTCCCAATCCGGGCAACGGCGCAAGCGACTCTAAACAAGTGGCCATTGGCTTGACTCGCGAAAATCAGGATTTCAATGCGGGTAGCATAAGCCCCAAAGCCTCGCAACGCTATAACGTCAACTCCTCGGGGAGCTTGGATTTGGATGGTCTTCTGGCTGCGCCACAGGAAAATCCGGTTTCGGTTAAGATACTGGACGGTGCGGTGAATGCCGGGGAGGCAGTTGCATATGGGAATGGAATCGTCCAAACCACCACCCAAACTCCAACCGAATAATGGTGCTGCCCATTGCCGGAAGACTCTTCAAATTCCGCCGTTTTCAACCTCAGGAAGAACGGCTATTTTGCCAGTTTTATGCCGACAAAGCCTACCCGAAGGCTCGCTTTGGAATAATTTTTGGTTTTTTTGCCTGGATTTCCTTCGGCTTCTGGGACGGTGTCGGATTTCCCCGGCTATTGCCTGAATTGGCGGCAATCCGCTTCGGTCTAGTTGCGCCAGTCATCGGCGGTTTGGGCTGGTTTATTGTTTGCCGCCCCAAGCGGTTTAAGTCGGCCATGCAGGGCTTTCTATTTCCCGCCCCCGCTGCGGCCGCACTCGGACTGTTTATGATGATGACGCTGGCGCAAGGAGAAGACTCCAACAAAGCCTTCCAGCAATATTGGCCGGCCTTTTCCGCGCTCTATTTCTTTGCCTATGCCTTCCTGGGGATGCGCTTGATTCCCGCCACAATAATCGGGTTGGCGGGTATTGGCTTGGTATGCGTGGCGGGTTGCCGCAGCGGCGTGCTAAACACCGCGTTTGGCATCGCCTTGTTGCAATTGACCATCCTCAATGTGCTTGGAATGATTATCTGCGCCCGCATGGAAATCCAAGAAAGGACCCTGTTCCGGCTTCGGCAACACCACCACCGCCTGTCGCGCACAGCAAGGGAGGAGCGGCTGAATGCCCAGCAAGCCCGTGACGAAACCCAACTCGAAAACATTCGCGCCGAAGCCGCGCTGATGCTTGCCCAGTCCGAACGGGTCAAACTGGGCGAGGCCATTGCGGAAAAGGAACGGTTTCTGTCCGCGGCCTACCATGACTTGCAGCAACCCCTTTCCACCATTGGGCTCTATGCGCGCATTGCCAAAAATAAATTGGATAAATCGCCGGGCATGGCGGTTCAACCCGATCTCGACGTGATTGAAAACGCCGCCCATGACATCGCCTTGATGTTTGAAGATGTACGCGATGCATGGGAAGTCGGCGGGACAAAACCCAACCTCGAAGCAATCGACCTTTACCCCATGATGGACGAAATCGAACGTGAATTGCGCGAGTGGGCCGGGCAGAAAGGTTTGGTTTTCCGTGTCCGCAAATCACCGCGCCTTGCCCTCTGGGTGCGTAGCGACCGGACGCTGCTGAAGCGGGCGCTCTCCAATCTGGTCGGCAATGCCATCAGGTACACCGAAACAGGGGGCGTGGTGCTTGGGGCAGTCCCTCTGCCTTCTTCTGTCCGCATGGATGTGTGGGATACTGGGGTGGGTATACCGGTTGAATACCAAAGCCTGATTTTTGGCGAATATTTCCAAGTGAGACATTCGACCACCGACCCTAAACGAGGGCTAGGGCTAGGGCTTTCCATCGTCAAGCGCATCGAGAAAAAGCTTTCCGGCCACACGCTGCGTTTCGCTTCAAAACCGGGACAGGGTTCACGGTTTTCTCTATATGTCCCCTCCGACCAAGAACCCTGCCTAGAACTTGCCTACACGCTCGGAAAACCTCCGGCATCCGAACCGAACAGCTTACTGGCGGGCAAATACATTGTGGTCGTCGAAGACGAACCCACTAACTTGGACGGCATGGTCCAGACCATCGGCAGCGCCGGTTGCATCGTCGAAGGCGTGGATGGCATCGAAACCGCCTGTCGGCTGTTTGCGGACAGGGAGCGCTGCCCCGACCTGTTAGTGACTGATTTCCTATTGCGTCAGGGGCAGACCGGTCTGGATGCCGTGGCCGCGTTGCGGGAGCGCTTTGAATGGGCGCAGGATGTGCCGGTCCTATTCGTGACCGGGGAACTTGATGTCGCTGCAAAACTGACCGAATTCAAGGGTGTCTTTGACATACACTACAAGCCCATTGACCCTGATATTTTGTTGACCAAAATAAGCACACTGCTTACTCGCTGACGTTACGCAAGTATCTATGGCTGGAGCGTCAAAGCTTGCTTTGACATCAAGGCGAAGCCTTGACGGATACGTTGCCAAAGCAAGCTTTGGCGCTCCAACCCCAATCCGGGCCAAAGCAAGCTTTGGAGCTCCATGCGTAACCTCTGTCATTCCTCCCCCGGCATGACCTCATCCTTTGGGTCGCTTAGCTCTGGCGGGCCAAACAAGATGCCACGTTCGGCAATGTGGGCAACGAGATGGGTACGGCTCATCACCTGAAAATGGGCCAGCAGATCACTGACATGTTTCTTCACCACCGGGACCGAGATGCCCAACCTCGTGGCGATGCTTTTGTTCGGCAAGCCTTGCACCAACAGCCGTAACACATCAGCTTGGCGCTTGGTCACACCCAAGTCCATGCACACGGGGGAGGGTAGGGAGGGGTTCCGAACCCGCCCGGGTGAGCGGTCCAAGGCAGAGGTCCTGCCCAGCAGCGAAGACGGCAAGAACACCCCGCCGGCCAACGCCGCCCGCAAGGCCGCCACGATCATCTCGGCGTTCTCCGACTTTGGCACGAAGCCCATGGCTTTCAGTTCCAACGCCTCCTCGATGAAACCCCGGTTCATCTCCTCCCCTGAAACCACCACCACCGGCAGGCTAGGCCGTGCCACCTTCAATGCCCGCAGACACTCAAGCCCGTGGCCGTCGGGAAGGTTCAAATCCAAAAACACCAGGTTTAGCGGCTTTCCCCTAGCTAAGGCGATGCCCTCGGCGCAAGTGCCCGCATGGAAAACCACGACAGCAGGCTCCAACTCTTTCAGCAAGAGTTCGAGTCCGGAGCGGAAGATGGGATGGTCGTCAATGAGCAAGATTTTCATGGGGCCACTGTTTGGCAATTGCCACCACAATAACAGCCCCGGCGCTTGATTGCACGGCTACTTAAGTTTGCCGGGGATGGTACTTTGGTAGGGGTGCTTCAGTCGTCTGGTTTGTTTGGGGCATTAGGGTCATAGTGTTGTTCACCGATAGGAGGTTGGACGTTAAGAATTGACGAAACACTTATAGGTTTTGCGCACAGGCATAACAACTACTAAACAAGGCATCATCATGATTGACACGATAATAGATATTTCACATTACCAAAGCCACATCAATTTTGACAAAGTCAAAGAGGATGGAATTGTAGCTATCATTCATAAGGCGACAGAAGGAGAAACTTGGAAAGATGGGGAATACCACGATAAAAAAGCTAAAGCCAAGGCAAAGGGCTTTCTGTGGGGTGCATACCATTTTTCAAGCGGCGGAAGTGTAACGAATCAAGTTGAACATTTTTTGGACTATGCCAAGCCTGAAGATGATGAGTTGATTGCATTGGACTTTGAGCCAAGTAGTAGCGGACTAAACATGACCCTCGGCCAAGCACATCGTTTCGTAGAAATGATAAACACTGAACTAGGGCGTTACCCCGTGATTTATGGAGGTAGCATGTTGCGGAACGCTATTGGTCATAACCTAGACCCGATATTGGCAAACTGCCCTCTCTGGTATGCTCGTTACGCAAGTAGTCCAATTGGTATTCCAACCCAAGTTTTTGATAAGGGAGCCACGCTTTGGCAATACACGGACGGTAATGTTGGGCTTGATCCCCATAAAGTGGTTGGAATCGGACGATGTGACCGTAACAAGTTTAACGGTACTGAGGCTCAACTCCGCACCCAATGGCCCTTCACATGAAGAGCAGCGTAGGTTGGGTTGCGGCTCCATCGCAACCCAACGAATACCAGAAAGCATTGGGTTGTCAAAAATACGGCAACCCAACCTAATTGACTATCACAGGAAATCGTTAAGCGTATGAAATACCCCTCATCGCCTGACTTGCTAACATTGGGGTGCAGAGGACATAGCCATGGCAGAAGATGATCGCAAACCTAAAATCCACGGTGCATGGACACATAATAGTTATCTCATCGATCCGGATAACCTAACAGCGAAGAAATGGGCAGATAATGGAAAACTCACCGCCCATTCCAACGATGACGGATCATTTGAAGGCAAACTCGTGTTCAACCCCACCCCCAGGCCCCTCGGAAATAACCCTCCTCGTGGAAGGGAATGTCTCGGCAGGCAAAGGCACCGATCCAAGCTCCTTCAAGGCAATCGGCAAGGGCCAGAAGGATCTGGCTCGTGTCGTGTATCAGCTTAGTGGTTGGCTAAACAATACCGGAGACGAGGTTAGAGGCTCGATAGTGAATACGGATCAGGACCTAGCGAAACAACCCCCGGGTACCGTTGGGTTCTTTATTTTGAAGAAAGATTAATATCCGGTGGTTTTAACCCACATTAGCAAATATCCCCCGGTAGATATGGGGGACATTTGCTATTTACCAAATTCAGGAGCATGTTGCAAATGACCACAGAATTTACGATAACAGTAACCCCTCCGCTTGGCATTACCGCTGATGGGACGAAGGAGGTTTTTGATGGGGGTTTTCCACATAAGTTTCATAAAGAGATATTTGTTGGTCCACGAAAGTACAAAGTGGATAACCAAGAAAAATCATTTGGTCATGATAGTGTCGCCTTTACTTTTCGAGTGCAAACAGCCGAATTAAAAGCGATTTGTGTTGATATTGCTAGCGACATATTCCGATTTCACCCCTTTAAATCTGGTTTAGAGATTCTCGTTCAAGGGGATAAACATGTATCCGTCATTGCTTTGTCAGGCATTGATGTCAAGCAACTCTCTGAACGGATATTTGATATTGTTAAACCGTAAGCCCTTTCTCTCGTTCCCACGCTCCGCGTGGGAATGCCTGCCCCGGCGCTCCAACGCCGCGTAACCAACCGCTGGAGCCGGGGTGGGCAACGTCCCTTCGACAACAAGCTCAGGACAGGCTTTTTGTTGCCCACCGTTCAAGCCGGTTCCGCGTGGGCAAACGGTGAAGCTGTTTGCCCACCCTTGTATGATTATTTTTTAAGCACGTTTAGCCGGAAACCGCTAAGCTTTAACCGTTCATTGGGAGGCCGCCCCACCCTGAGGACTGGGTTATCCAGAGCCTGTTGGTAGATTGGCCCCCGCCCTATTCACCCATGCCGTGGAGTATCCGAGGCTTAGAGCCTGCATACACAA
>Ga0194062_1000054_pt1 | contig 45378 bp, 51 predicted proteins | sample SepL2225m_MetaG_FD_155481 | JGI IMG/M metagenome (GOLD analysis project Ga0194062, IMG submission 155481) | Anoxic zone freshwater microbial communities from boreal shield lake in IISD Experimental Lakes Area, Ontario, Canada - Sep2016-L224-25m | ecosystem: Environmental > Aquatic > Freshwater >... | reverse complement strand
GAATACTGACATTAAAGAAATTATGAAATATATAATCAAAAAAATAATACTTTTATATTTTCCATTAATTTTAAACATTCTTGAAATATAAATATGAATAGTTTGAAAATATAGTCTCAAAATTATTAAACAGCCTACAAACCAATATGCATAACAAAATGGAAAAGCATTTGAGAGTAGAAATGGCGATATAAATATTTTTTTAAAACTAATTTCACTACCTAGAAAATTAAACCCAAAACTAGCAAAAAAGTTACCCAGTAAGGCGTAAAAGATTGTTAAAAAAAGAAGAGGTATCAATAAGGTCTTAATAATTTTTAAAAAATCACTTTTACTGATAAACTTTTCCTTAAAAAAATAGCCCGATAAAAAGAAAAAAAGAGGTATGTGAAAAGAATAAGGAGGGAAGGGAACTAAGCCAGTGCCAACAGATGAATGCCCAGCAACTATAAAAATAATTCCGAGGCCCCTGAGAACATCGATTGTTTTATCTCGGTTTCTAGTTGAATTATAAGAATCGCTACTCAAGTGTCTAGATTCGGCAGTATCTAATTCACAATCATGTGAAATCACCTTACGAAACCTAAACAAATTACCGATTGATTGTACCATAAAATAATTCTAGCACACTTATCCAATAAAGGCCTTGCATTTGGCTTTTAAGAGCTAAAGAAATAGCCGAATCTTTCTCATTTTGACAACCAGTAATACTTGTGCTGTTTAATCGGAATATATTAATTTGCTCAGAGATAATTATTATGCAATATTAAACGAACTGGAGTAGCTTCTATCTAAAGTAATTCCAACCTAGTTTGATACGCTCCGCGATGCTAATTATTAGCGTCTTTCTTAAGCCACTTTTGTTTATGATATAATCAACATATATATAAGGAACCTTCATGAGTGTAAAATACGATATACCGTTGCAAGTTCAAACAAAATCATCAAATTGTGTTCAGACATCGACTTCACAATTCATCAGCTTTTATGGTTTAGACATCACTCCTGATGATATTGAAAAAGATATCCCTGTACGTTTCGACAAAGACGGAAAACCAATGGGTACTTTACTACCAGACATCGGAACCTGGTTAATAAAAAACCATGACATGAAAGCTACAATGCACGTCTTTGATGCTCAGATTATCGATAGGTCTTGGGCAGAGTTTAACCAAGATAAATTATTAGATACTATGGAAAAGGTTCAAAAGACAGGTATTAGCACGGCCAAAACATGGTATGCACCATATTTGATCGAATCTTATATAGATTTTCTGAAAGCCGGTGGGTTAATCGATATTACTAAATGTACCAATAAGCTACTTAGATCACTACTAGATAAGGGTACCGTACTAGCGATAGTTAGCTTTAATTATTTATATGATTGGCCAAGAGAAGTCTTTAATAAAAAGACCGGACATTATGAAGAAGACGCAATAAACGGTAAAGTTACCGAACATGCGATTGTCTTAACTGGATACGATGAAGGGATTTTTTACTATAACGATCCTGCAGAAGTCGTAAGTGGACAAAAAACGGTCCAAGACGATGTCTTAATCGGTGCGATATGCACAGCTCAAATCAATTCTGACAATTATTTACTGACCATTGAAAAGCCGATTTAATATAAGATAGTATTCTGTATTACACAATACTATAACATGTAATATATAGAAAAAGCCGGCCCACCTCTACGAATAGAGTTTGACCGGCTTTTAATATTACTAGAAGGTACTAGGTGCTCGCTACACCTGTCGTTACTACCTCAAGTGGAACTTTCTGCGAATTTGAAGCCATCTTCACGGAAAAGGCTGAGACACGCCTCTGCTATTTCTGGACAATACTTTGTCCCAGCACCCTCTTCAATCTCCTCTAGGGCTACATCGATATCCCACGCTGGCCTGTATGGTCGGTGCGAAGTCATAGCTTCGACAACGTCAGCGACCATGAGAACCTTTGCCTGGATGAGCAGTTCATCTGCAGTAAGTCCAAGCGGGTAGCCCGTACCGTCACAACGTTCGTGATGTTGGTGGACGATATTAGGTATCGACTCTGGCATGCCTGAGGTTTTGAGAAGCTCGTAGCCCAGCTGCGAGTGACTCTTTATCAGATCGAACTCGACTGGAGCTAGCCTGCCTGGCTTGGCCAATATTTCAGCCGGGATGCCGATCTTGCCAATGTCGTGAAGAAGTGCGGCGTCACGGAGTTCTGAGAATTTCGTAGCTGACATCCCCATTTTCTTCGCGATAGCCATTGATAGCTCAGAAACTCGCCTTTGGTGTCCGACGGTGTGGGGATCGTGTGATTCACACACTCGATTGACAACATCGACTACTGAGCCATACGCCTCGGCCAGTCGTTCCTCGGCTTGCTTGAGATCACTGATATCCTGGATAGCCGTAACCTGATAAAGCAGCGAGTCGTCTTTGTCGCGAATTGCGGACACACTCACGTAAACCCAGATGATTTGGCCATCCTTACGCAGATATCGTTTCTCGACTTGGTAGGAGTCCTGTCCATTGTCCTTCATGGCGTCTAGCACACCGATCGATTTCTCAACGTCTTCAGAGTAGGTAATATCGGTAAAACTTAGTTGCACCAACTCTTGAGACGTGTATCCGAGGAGATCGCAGAGAGTCTGATTCACCCTGAACCAGCGTCCCTCTGGTGTAACTTCTGCAATGCCGATGGCTGCATGTTCGAAAATTGCTCGATAGTGATCTTGCTCGGTGAGCAGTTCCGAGGCGGCCCGTTTGCGTTCGGTGAGATTGTCAGAAACGTTCTCGGCCATCTCCTTACGTATTTCGGAGGTGACCCCTAGCTGAGTCTGATGTTTGCTATGGCATACATTCAGACAATATGTGACAACCGAAGCAACTTGTGACTCGACACCTGGGAGTTGAACCAGTGCAGACAGTGCAGACTTAGCCTCCTTTTCTTCTTCTGAGAGTTTTGATAAGGTGAGTTCGTCCAAACTTTCCGGTACTTCTGGCAACTCGATGGTTGACATTAGACCCCCTTAGGTCCGTGGATGTCTCATGCATTAGAGATTCCAATATTAATATTATAACATAAATTTGTATATATACAAGGACACCCTTGTTTACTTATATAGCGTACAAGGTTAGTTACTCGATTATTTAAGAAGACAAATAAGCAGCTCCTGGCCTATTTCACAAAAGCGCTGAACTTCGTCTACTACGTTTCGCCAATTTTGATTATATGTTCTAGCAAAGGTATATAAATAATTTTTAATATTTATTTAGACTCTATTGCGAGTCTTCTTTGTCTGGGGTTTTGATATATCTCAACTCGTCCCGCAAAGAACGAAGTTCCTTGATATAAGGTTCTTGAAGAGTTTTTCTTAAATTTGTTTCGTTACTAGAAACTGCCTGTGAAGCACTCTCGTCTTCATATATCGCTCGACTGATTGTGATCTCGATGATTCTACGAATACGGCCTTGTTTTTGAGGGACTTCTCCGGCTGCGACTCTTTTGGCGTCTTCCATCAAGCAATTCGTAATATCGTCAAGCTCAGTCTTCTTGACAGGTAATTTCATTATTGTTTCCAGAATTTTTGACTGTAAAATATCGTATTCTTTGTTTAATTCGGCAAGAGAAGATCTAGTTTCAATACTTTCTTTTTTACTCTGACCAGTGATAATTGCACTCGAGATATTATCCATTCCGTCCTCTATTTTTTGCAATCCTTCTGGATTCCTTCTATCTTCACCAGCCTGGGCTATGTCAGTAGCTGCGTCTTTGTCCAGTATTTTTCCATCTTGATCATAAAACCCTTCAACAGATTCATTGGCCTTATCCCTTATAGAAGCTGCTCTTTCGCTGACAGACTGATTAATCCCTAATTTCTCTCCTGCTTCTGAATTGAACCCTTCTGAAAAATCCATCCTACTCCTTATTTTGTTTAATGCAGCTTAAGCATAACTTATAATTGTTAAAATTGTAATTAAACTCTCAAATTTTACATTGATTACCAGTAGATGATTTTGTTTATGATATACTTTTAATATGGTTAGAAATGAGTCCCAAGAATCTATGCATGAAGGTCTAAACTTTTCTACATTGAGGAAAAAATTAGAGTCTTTTGAAAATATATTAGGATCAACTGAGGTTGAAGACCCGATTTATGACTCTGTGGCAGTACTCAACCTTATCGGTTTAAAAACGATTGCTTCTTGTGGGGGTCACGGCTACGAAGACGTGAAAAAAAGAGGAGTTGAAGAATTTGATGAATACTCTGGTGTAAAATATCCAGATCATTATCATTTTGATGCACCGTATATCGGTTTTGGTACTAGAAGAGAGCTTGAAGGTATCGAAAAGACCAAATCTTCTCTAGAAGAATTACTTTATGATTTTTATAACAAACACACAATTAAAGATGAACAATTGCGCTTGGTTCTAGATGTATATAACTTAAATGGTAGCCTTTATGGAGTTAGACTTATAAACGCACTGAGGAATAGAAAACTAGAACACGAAGATCTACGAGGAGAATTACTAACAGAAAAAGATATCGCGGAAAGAGGCAAATTTGTTAACGAAAACCTTGAAGAATTAAGAAAAGAGTTCGAAAATTTCGCTGAATTTGTATACAAAAAATTCATGAGCGGTTACCAGTTTAGAGGATAATACCCCTCTCGACTTTCAAGAACCCATACAACAGTTCGTGCCTAAAAACAGTAAGTGTTGTATAATTAATTCGTGAAAGATAATAAAACTGCAGTTTCTGTAAAGAATCTAATAAAAAAATATGACTCCGCTGGAAATATCACCTGTGCTATTAATGGGATTTCATTAGATATCGCATATGGTGACTTTTTAATGATTACGGGCATGAACGGTTCTGGAAAATCGACCTTAATGCACCTCATGGCTTTGCTTGATCATCCATCCGAAGGAGAGCTAATAATAGACGGTAATGATGTCAGTAAACTTCATGAGAAAAATAGAATCGGCTTAAGACTACGATTACTCGGTTATATATTCCAAGAGTACGCTCTCATCCAAGAGCTTACGGCACTAGAAAATGTGATGTTACCAGCTCAAATGCTAGATACTTTTCCTAAAGCAAAGAAGAAAGCGGAAATACTGTTCAAAAAAGTTGACTTAGAGAAAAAAATGAAAAGACTTCCCTCTCAGCTTTCTGGAGGCGAACAACAAAGGGTTGCGATTGCCAGATCTCTTATAAATAACCCACGCATCATCTTCGCCGATGAGCCAACCGCCAATCTAGACAGCGTCGCTTCAAAGCATGTTCTTGATATATTTAAAAAACTGAACAAAGAAGATAACATTACTATAGTCATGGTTACTCACGAACCAGAGGAATTGGCCTACGCTTCAAGAGTTATTAATCTGAAGGACGGTAAATTACATGTTAAATGAACTTAAACTGCCCTTTTATCTAGCCTTTAAGTCTATAATCAGAGGACGCAAATGGACTCTGTTTTTGACCATCCTCCTTATGTCTGTTGCATTTATTAACTTAATATTTGTCTCTGCTCTCTTTAACGGTATTGTAGCAGGAAGCAATCAACAGATAATAGACACTTTGACTGGAAATGTATATATCGCTCCAAAACAAGGTATTAAATATATCGATGACAAGGAAAAACTATTAGAAAATGTCCGAGCTGAAAACGGCGTTACTGCTGCTTCTTCGGGTTTCCAAATACCCGGCGAGATAGAACGCAATGCACGCACCGGTAGATGGCCGATAATAGCCATAGACCCCAATGAGTACGCTAAAGTAATAAATGTTTCGGATCATATGTATCAGGGTAAATACTTGGATGTAAACGACGAAGACCAAATAATCATTGGTAGACAAATAGCCGGAGGGACAGATGTAGAAATGAACTCCACATCCCTAAAAGGAGCTTCCGTCGGAGATAAATTGAATGTGAACTTCAACGGGATTAAAAAAACTTATACTATTAAAGGGATATTTTATACCAAATTTATCGAATCAGATTCCAGGGCTTTCATCACCGAACGCTCACTAGCTAGTTTTGCACCGACCATGGTTGGCAAAGCCACGGCTGTAAATATCAAAACCCCAAATGACAAAGAAAATTCTGTTATGTCAGAAGTCAAAGGACTAGCACCAGACACGGATACCTTCCTTTGGACAGAGGCCGCTGGTTTAATGAAATCTGTGAGCGGCAGTTTTACTAGTATAAATGTCCTAATGACCATTGTGGGAGTCATAATCGCTGGCGTAACGACCTTCATCGTAATCTACGTTGATATTGTAAGCAGAAGACGTCAAATCGGAATCTTAAGAGCCATCGGGATCAAACCGTACATAATTGTAGCTAATTATGTAATTCTAGCAGCAGTCTATGCAACACTAGGCATCTTGCTTGGAAGTCTGATATTCTTCGCGGGCTTGGTGCCATATTTTATCGCACATCCCTTTGAACTACCTCTCGCTGAAGCCGTTCTAAACCTGACGCCAGCTGAATATTTCTTCCGTGTACAAATAGTTAGCTGGGTAGCGGTCATTTCTGGCCTTATCCCCGCTCTAATCGTAACAAAAACAAAGATGCTAGACGCTATACTTGGAAGATAATATTAACATTAAAGAAAGATCAGCCGGCGGGATAATCACAAGAATTAAAGGTGGTAATACCGAAATCCTCTTAGTTAAACATGCGGATAACAAATACAGTTTCCCCAAGGGTCATATAGAGCAAGGCGAATCTGAGGAAGAAGCAGCCAAGCGTGAGATCATTGAGGAAACTGGCTACGACAATGTTGTGATTAAAGAACAGATTGGTATTATAAAACGAGACTCGCTCAATCCGAACGATCGTCACACTATCAAAGATGTTACAATGTTTCGGGCCGAGATAAGCGGAGACATAAAACATATTGCCGAAGAAGAAATAGTTTGGATAAATATACAAAAAGTTCCCAATAAATTCTGGTACAAAGAAGATAATAAATTCTTCGACCACATTAAAGAAATCCTATAAAAGTTTAATTTGCCAAACCTTTATCAATTATCAAACTTATATGCTATTATTATCTATAATATGGAGGCAAAATGAGCAAAAAAGAAGCTGTTAAAAAGAACGGAATAATCGACTTTATACAAAAAGATTATAAAAAAATAATACTAGGTGGGATAGGAATCTACCTTCTCGTCTATGTGATAAATATAATTTTTTCATTTATTTGGGTTACCTTTTTTAGTACCGATATTGCTTCACTTATAGTTGATATTACCAAAGGTCAGACAGAGAAAGCGATTGAGCTCTATACCGTCACATCCGCTAATTACTTTATATTTGGGCTTGCGGTTGCGGCTGTGGTTATTGTAGCTTTAATCGTAATAAATTTTGAGGAAAAATTTCTCTTGAATAAAGTTTCCTCCTGGAAAGAAACATTATTTCTAGGATGCCTTTGGTCACTCATTTTTGTAGCTTCAGAATACTTTATGATGGGAATAATGCAATACATGATACAGACAACAATGCCGCTGGGGATAGGATATCCAATAGCCCTAGGAGTAACTGGCATAACACAGGGAGTTACTAGCTATACACCATTTTTTAGTTATTCTCCGTGGTATTTAATCTTTATTGTACTACTCCCAGCTACCAGTATTGCAATAAAAAAAGTCCTTAAAAAGTAATTTTCCCTCTCTTCTTTCAGTATAGCAATAGATCACGAACCCTTTGTAAATACTTTGCCTTGGATAATCTTATTGGCTGCACGATTATGGTATATCGCTTCTCGAGCAAATTCTTGGCCACAACTAGGACAATTCAAATCTTTCAGGGTGTAATCTTCCACAATCATGTCTTTATAGCATTTTATCAGATGCCCCCGAATGTCTTTGTTGTAGGTATATAACAAAAAATTACAATGAGCGCAGTAAATCTTAATTTTCTTCATAAATTAATTATATCAAATGACTTACCAAATGTATTAAAACAATTTACTTCTCCAGCAAATACTATTTACATATTATCGATTTTAGGTTATAATATCACCACTGAAAATCCGGTTGTAATCACTCGAGAGAGTACTTACGCCGATTACATGCACCTTAGGGGGTGAGCATCTTGGGCAAAACCAAGAAGATGTTCCACAAGAAGTATCGTGGTCTCATCATCACCAAGTTAATGGCCCGTGATGGTAACAACTGTTGTCTTTGCCACGAACTTCTCAGTAGACACGTAAAGGATTCAAAGAATGATTGGTACATCACGTTTGACCATATCATTCCTCGCTCCTTGGGAGGTGATTCTAGGCTGATAAACCTTCAGCTTGCACACCAGTGCTGCAACATCGCACGAGGCTCAGACCCCATCCTCCCCGAAAACGAAGAAATCTACGGGACAGGAGCGGTCACAACCAGTAACAACGGGCTAGAGAGAACTTACCCCGAAGAAAAAGCCATTATCCTCGCAGAAATACTAGAGGAAACATGACAGGAGTACGCATCGAACTTCTTTAGTCGCTACTACGCGACAATCGGTGCTTTTTCTATAGTGGACAATAATATATTCTATATAACACAAAGATGGCTCACTTTATTTATAAATATTTGCTATAATAACTACATGAACATCAACCAAATCATAATGCTTGACTATTATGCAATAATTCCCCTCTTTCTAATTGGTTCTGCTTTGCATTTTGTTTATGAGTGGTCTAGGCACAGCCGGAAGGTTGCCTTAATAGCAGCCGTAAATGAAAGCTATTGGGAGCATATCAAAATCGCCTTTTGGCCTATTTTTTTACTCTATCTTACTGAATATGCACTAGGAGGATGGAAAATTACTTCATTTATACCAGCAAAAACTGTTTCTCTCTATGCGATCATTATCTTTATGGTTAGCTCCGTTTTCGCATATAAATATTTCAGCAAAAAGAACATTTTATTCCTAGACATTGGGCTTTTTGGTGTTACTATTCTTGTAGCTCAAATTATTGGTATTAATTTACTTAAAGACCTTAACCCTTCCCTTCTAATTATCTGGGTTTCTGTATTTTTTTTATTTTCTATATTAATATCTTTTATCAGCTTTACTTTAAAGCCGCCTACGGAGCCCGATATCTTTAGGGACCCAATAACAAAAAAATATGGCATAAGAGGCCATAAATAAAGGAGTAATTCACTGATGAAAAATGAAAAACTAATGCTTACACCCGAGTTTATCTCTGCATTTTCCGCGCTTACTAGTCTTATCGTTATTGGAACTGTTGTTTATCACTACTTAGAAGATTGGTCCTGGATAACATCCCTGTATTTCGTCGTAGCAACCCTAACTACTGTGGGATACGGTGACATCCACCCCACCAACGATGTTACTAGGCTTTTTACTGTTTTCTTCATCCTTATCGGTGTTACAGTAGCGATATCTTCCATTACAGTCATCGGCGGCCGATACCTAGCGAGACGCGAACAAAGGGTTACTAAACACTCACAAACAAGGCGCAATCAAAATAGTAAAATTTAATCTTATAACTTTTACTTTTAATTTTATACTTGTGTAAGGAAAAAAATGAAAAAACCAGAAATAAGAAAAAATTATTTTCAAGACATATATGTACTCGCCGACCCAAATAGAAACAAGAGACCCTATTCTCCGCCCGAAATAAGTGGTAAAGAACCAAAGTGTATTTTTTGTCCTAATAATATTCAAGATGATGAAATTGTTCTTTATAGGTACCCAGAAAACACAGAAGAGAATTGGAAAATTATTTCTCTTCTTAACCGTTATTCTCCATTGTCTCCAGACAATACAGAAGCGCTTGGTAGTGCTGAAGTTTTAGTCGAAACAAACAAGCATACCAAACAGCTTAACGAACTTAGTATCACCGAAATCGTCGACGTACTGAACGCATATAAAGATCGCCAGCTTAGTCTAGAAAAGAATAATAAATATGTCCTAATATTTAAAAATCGAGGTAAAATGGCCGGAGCTTCGAGAACCCACTCCCATTCTCAAATATATGGACTGCCCTTTGTTCCACAAGTACTTAAGAACGAAAAACGCGACTATTTTAAATATTTGAAAGAAAAAGGTGCTTGCCCTTTTTGCGATATTGTAAAAATTGAGGGTAAAATAAAAGAGAGAACCATTTGGGAAGACGAGCACGTTTATGTTATAGCACCTTATGCAAGTGAGTTTGAATACGAGGCCTGGTTTATGCCCAAAAGGCATGTTCTTACTTTCACTGACTTAAAAACTAGTGAGATCAAGTCTTTGGCTCAAGCAATTCAGAAAATCACGGGTAAACTAGAAGAATTGAATCTAGACTACAACTACTATCTTCATTCTACATATAACGAAAATGATTTTCACTTCCATATTCACTTATGTCCACGACCTAATAATGCTATCTGGGCAGGCTTAGAGCTGGGCTCAAACACTTATATTAATCCTGTAATGCCAGAGGAAGCGGCAAAAGAATTTAGATCTTAAACAATACAACTATCCTATTACCCTTTGCAATAATAATTTTCATAAAGAAGAGGCTTCCCCTATTTCTAGGCGAAACCTCTATAATCATTAACAGATTAAAAAAGACTATTTTTTCCCGCTTGGCAATCTCTTACGAAAGGAAACAATAACGTCCGCTGCTGCTTCTTTGCCACCCAAGCCGAATGCTAGTCCACCAGCGATTACTAATAAGGATACTGCTCCAATAGTAATCGTATTGAAAAGTCCTGGTAAAATATCAACCTGCTGTAAGGCACCCAAGATAACGAATAAAATTATTATCCATTTGGTAAAGCTGGCTGCAATGTCCGCATTCTCCGCACCAATAGTAGCTGCTGTTGAGCGAACTACACGTGAAGCTAAATCTGCGATTACAGCACCGACAACGACCAATACTACTGCTACTACCACGCTAGGTATAAAGCTCACGAGACTCATAAGAACAATGTTGATCTGTGCGAGACCAAGAATCTCAAAGGCTGGGATCAAAAAGACTATGATAATAGTCCATTTGGCCAAATCACCGAGAAGTGAAGCAAATTCAACCTTCTCTGTGAAAATTTTCCCTAGACCAACTGCATCTGTGTATTTCTTTAGCTTGATATAGCTAAGTCCTTTGACAATAACATATTTTACTGCCCAGGCCACAATAACACCAATAGCAACAACAAGTGCTGCCGCAATTAGATTGGGTATAAATTTTATAACGCCTTCAAGCGATAGGCTAACAGCCTCGCTAGTAGCTTGTGTTACATCTGATAAATTCATTTTTTTCACCTCCTTTCTTATAAACTCCTAAACACCCTTTATACACTCTATTGTACATGTTCCTACAGGTCTTGCAAGCATACTGTCAATAGTTTTATGGTTGAATAAAGCGGTTTTTTTTGCTAGAATCTGATAGTTAAACCCATGATGGGTTCCCCAAAAATCATTAGATTTTTTGGGGAGAGGAGAAAACGCGAAAGGATGTAGATTTTGGCGCTAGCTAAATCGTAATCCGCCTACGTATTTCGACGAGGATTATTAGCTCCCTCCTCCGCTGAAGCTACGGGCGGGCAGGCAGCTTCCAACTTCGCAAATCATGGGTGATTAGCTCAGCTGGCTAGAGCGTTGCATTGACATTGCAGAGGTCACAGGTTCGAGCCCTGTATCACCCACCATAAATATCCTGAACTTGTTTCAGGATATTTATTATTATAAGATACAATCATGAAAAACATTACTGACCAATATAGCCACAAAGGAATTAACTTCAAATTAACCTGGATACCAGGAGAATATTATGATAAATATAGTCCCATAACCCAAGTATATGGCTTTTGTTTTGATAACAAAAACAGACTATTGACAATAAAAAACAATTATTGGAAATGTTTCATGGTCCCTGGCGGTTCCCCAGAAAATAATGAAACACCCATAGAGACGCTTGTCAGAGAACTTGACGAGGAAGTAAATATTACCGTCAAAGACATAAATTACCTAGGAGTTCAAAAAGTTGAGGGTGATAATAAGATTAGATATCAGCTTCGCTTTGCCTGTAGAATAGATAAGTTAAATAGCAGAAAAACAGATCCTTGCGACGGAATCATACATAGACGATACTTCGTTGACCCATTAAAATATGGGGAATTGTCCCTTTGGGGTGAGATTGGCGACGCCATAACTCAAAGTGCTATGGAAAAACTTAAGATAAAAAGCTAAAATATTTAATACGCCCTCGTGGTGAAATGGTATACACGCTACGTTCAGGTCGTAGTGGCCGCAAGGTCGTGCTGGTTCAAGTCCAGTCGAGGGCACCAAATAGTTAATTTATTAGAGGAAACACGGGTGCTCTAAAATCTCCATAATATTATTTATATAAAATATTATGTTGTAACGGGTCTCGATTGTAATATAAACAACTCATCATCTTCAATAGCCCACTCTATATCCTGTGGACAACCATAATAATTCTCAATCAACATAACCAACTTCGAAAGTTTAAAAATTTTTTCGTCGGATAACTTTTGTAAACTCTGCTGACTTTGTTCAATAGAAATTGTCTCTGTACCATTTACTGTATTTATAATTTTTTGGGTTTGATTTGAAATTCTTTTCTCCCTTATTGACAGGTCGTATTTACTAACAATGTAATTGTCTGGTGTTACCATCCCCTGCACCAACATTTCTCCCAAGCCATAGCAAGCTTCTATCATCATTTCTTCTTTATTTCCAGTGACTGGGTTGATAGAAAAAACTACACCAGAAACATTACTATTGACCATTTTTTGGACCACGATTGCCAGAGCCAATTGATCCTCTGAAATGTCATTTCTCTTGGCGTAATACTTCACAGTTTCGCTATTTGAAGACTGCCAGCAATCCATAATTGCGTCTATTAGCCCCTCTCTATTCACGTTTAAAACTGTGTTAAATTGCCCTGCCCATGATGCGCTTGAGGAATCTTCTGCAATGGCAGAAGAACGAACCGCGACTCTATCTAAACCCAAGGAATCAAACTTGGCTAGAATTTGTTTTTGTATTTTAGAAGGTAACTCAGACTCATGGAAGGAAATGTAGGCTTGAGTTGTAATAACAAAGCCAGTTGGTACAGGTATGCCGGATTGAGTCATCTCTCCCAGTGAACCGCCCTTACCGCCCACTTTAGCCACATCATTTTTAGAAATTTCATCAAAGTTCAAAATAATTGACACTAGAAAATCCTTATCCTGTTATTATTTGCGTCAACTTCAACAATATCACCATTTTTAAGAACAGAATATAGATCCTCAACTCCCAGGATTGCAGGAATTTTATATTCCCGAGCCAGCGTTGCTGGGTGACTAGTCAAACTAGCACCATCGAATGTAATCATAGCCTTAATTTTATCAAAAATTACAGCATATTCTGGTGTGGTGATGGATGTTACCAGAACATCTCCTTCGTGAAAATCGTTAAGATCATCCAGTTTTTCGACTAGCCTAACAGGCCCCTTATATTTTCCAAGACAGGCGACAAACCCCTTATAGGTTTTTTTCTTTTTAAACTGTTGCGATCCACCCTTTGGCACGACTTTCACATCTCCCGTAAACGTGATGTCATACTTTTGAATCATTTGAGGAACTTGTTCTCCCAAATACCTCTTACCTATACCATTTTCAAAAATATAGAACGAACTATTTACAATAGCTTCGGCACTTGATTCTGTGATTTTTTGTCCGGTCATTAAATAACCATTTGTATATTCTTCAGGCATAATGTTTCGGGATAAACTCGCTGACAGATTATATAATCCTCCCAAATCTTCTGCAAACTTATCAAAATATGAAATAATTCTGGTCATGCAAAATTTACGAGTCTCTTTTAATAAAATTATATCCCTTACGATAGATACACTTGCTTTAGTTTCGTCCGATAAACCCAAATTATTCTCTAACCTATCCTGCGAAAGTCTCACCTTATTAAGTGTTTCTAAATATTCTTCTTTTTTCTTAGTTCTTTCTGCGCTTGTCATTTCACGAAACATTGATATTCTCTTATTGATACCATCGTATGGTTTTGTTTTTCCAATACTACCCATAAATAGACTGTGCCATTTCTTAGAATGCTCGGCCAAATTGTTCTCTGTGGTTTTATCTATTGAATCAAGAATCTCAATAAGCTCTAGGTCATGATCGTAAATGAAATTCGCCCCCGGATTCCTTGTCAATTCCAGGACGTATTCATCTAACTTTTCCTCAGCTGTAACATATTTGGCCAAATCAGCCCTTACGTCCCTTACTACATTTAGAATATTTGCCACATACGCAAAACAGCAAAGAGTTCGGTAGTGATCACATATTTCCCCATAAACGGCTATTGTGGTCTGTTTAGTTTTGGCGGAGTCATTGAGCGTATAGTAATTTTCCAGAATAGACATAATTTTTTCATACCTACCCATAATTGAGTCGGTGTACTCCTGAATTTGATTATGTTTTTGTTGTTTTTCAAAAAGAGTCTTTCTCGCACGTAAGAGGTCCGCCTCCGACCAGAAACCATTACTATAGTCCGCAAAATTTACAACGATTTGTGCCTTTTCGAATCTAGCTCCAACAAGTTCAAACATTTTCTGGCTTGTCATAGCCTCGTTAGACAACATTCCTGGAAAATAGGGGGTCGAACCGGGACGAATGGCAATGTTGAAATAATCGCTCTTTTCTTTCTGACTCATTGTTCTCTCATTCCCGTAACGTCACCAGTTTTTATGATATAATCTTCAACAATTTCACCTTCTGTAGTCAAGCTCGCCTCAACGAGCGCAAAAGCACCGTTTGTTGCGAAAGCAATTGGGTGCCTATGGTCCGTAGCAACAAATAAAGCTTCGGATATATTTGTAGCGAATTGTCCGTGCCTTCCAGCAATTATTACAACTTTATCGACTCCTTTTGGTATATTGCCTTCTATTAAAAAGTATTCTTCTAGAGCATCAAAACCGTCTAGCCCTCGTGCCACAGTTGCACTCGCTACCTCGTTCATGGCAGTTTTACTCTCTAGCTCCTGTAAATCTACAGCAAATGAGGCGAATACCGTAGGGGAAACAGAGGGAGAATTTGGATATGGGCGTGGCGACCCTTCTTTTTCTGCTGCTCTGTTGGCAATAGCCTGTGTACTAGCCTTTTTGTAGGTAACTGAATCCGAAATCTGAAACTCATCCAAGCTATTACGAAATCTTCCTGTAACGGCATCATGGCCAGTTTCTGGATCAATATCATCGAAATCCCGATCTTTATATTTCAGGCCACGTTCATCTAACAGTTGTTTGATCACATCAATTGTTGATTCTGTCCTGGAAACCCTAGAAGTAGGCTCGCCCTCAGAACCACCAATATAGGTTGTAGCCCTGCTGGCGACAATGAAAATCAATGTGTTTGGTGTGATATCAAGATCTTCAATGAGATGCGAAGCTCTTTCACGATAAGCCTCCTGGGTCTCCAATGCAACGCCATTATTGTCATGCTCCAGATGCCTGACATTTGCAATAACCAACTTTGGCCCGACTAATTCAACATCAATAGATTCTGGGCTTCCGATCTCTGGCATAAGTTCTTTATAATCATAGATGTCTCGTCGATAGTCTGGATAAGAGACTCTTTGGTCCGTACCCGAAAGCTCTTCAATCAAAGCCTCTTGTGCCAAAACCTGTTTTTTTACGATTTCGGGTGTGGTTTTGGTCGACTTGACAGATTCTACTCTTGGTCTAATAACTCTTGTTACCAGACGCTTACCACCATCAGATGTTATTTCAACTGCCGGGGTTCGATCTCCCCTTGATTTTTCGTGAAAAGCTTCCTGCTCTTGGTTATGTGGTGGCAAAATACCTTCAATCATAAAAATTTCCTAACACTAAGTTTTTTTAACGTCAAAAGGCGTGAGATCGGGTGTCATTACAGAAACCTTTAATTCGGCTGGCAAAAACCAAATTAAGCGATAAAACAATAATCCCTGTCCGCCAGATCTAATTTTTAAATTCGGGCTTTCTTTTACTAAAATATCTATAACTTTTGAGTGTATATCGAACCACATCGGCAAAAGCTCTGTATCAATTGCTCCAATAATATCTTTATATCTGGCAAAATTTCTGGACTGTTTATATGAAATTTCAAATACCTCATATTCTTCTTTTGATAAAACTTTTTTGGCTTGAAGAAATATTCTATCAATATCCGCAGTCATTCCGATGTAACGTTTCTCTAGTTCAATATTTTCGTTTCTAAACTCTACAGCATGGGTCAAGGCATTCGTTAGGGGAAGCATTTTATTGTATCTTTTAGCAAGATTTAGGGGAATACTAAGCTCGCCTATTAATGATTCGCGATTCTTTGTATCTTTGATGTGTTCTATCATTGGGTACAGTTCTTCCCACAATATATTTATTTCTTTTTGGTTTTCCTTAACATCATCTGTAATCAGTTTTAAGACTTCTGAATAAATTTCTTTAAACTCGGGTATATTCTCCAATAATCTAATAATTTTGACACCCGAAAGTGCCTGCTGAAGATAAAGATCTGCAAAATCACTTTGTAGTAAATCTCTTTGGACTAAAAGCACTTTTTGTTCAAACTCTTCAGCTTCCCCAGAGACGTCAACAAACTTCCGAATCATGTGCTTCATCATGTCGATATAAAATTCATGAATTGGACCATCAGCAAATAAATAATTAACAATCCAAAATCTATAACAAAACAGTTTATTTAGCCTCAGGTCTGTTTCTACTAAAAATTTAAGGTTCGACTGATTACCATTTTTGTATTCTGTTTCGATCTTTTTAAAACCATCACATAATTCCTTTTTTTGCGAATCAGCATATTCACTAAACCCTTCGGGGTCCATGGCATACTTTTCAGCTACTTCTTCATATTTTTTAATAATGCCGGGGTATTTATTTGGATAATAAGATATAAAATCCTCAATATCATTTGGTAAAAATCTCGGAAACTTTAATAAATTATCTGGTATTTTTAGACTAATACTCATAGATACTCCCATCTTGTCCGTCAAGAATAATTTTTTGGCCATCGACTAGGGTAGCAGTAGCTAGCTGAGTCCCAACAACGCAAGGTATATTAAATTCTCGAGCCACAATGGCAGCATGACAAAGGTTTCCACCAAGGTCCGTAATAATTCCACTTGCCCTTCTGATCGCCAGCAAAAATTGTGGTCTAGTCATGGCGGTAACCACGATATCTCCCTTGCTTACCCTTTCCATTTCTTTTTCCATATTTCCCTGATGAAACATATTAACTAGCCTCACGACCCCAACCACCTTTCCGGAGGAAGCGGGGTAACCACTTAGTATTCTTTTTGGTTTCTTTTCAAAGGGCTTAAAATATTCCCGCAATTTAGACTCGAGTTCATTGTATTGGCTGGATGATTTGAGCCAACTTTTCTTATCGTGTGTTATTGGTATTCCTTCAATATGAATTTCACCGACTATTTGTTTAATATCCTGATTTGGGTTGAGGCCGATTTTGTCATATGTTGTTACTAGGCGGCCCCTTCTAAAAGTACTAAGTCCATGATAGTTTTTATTCAGGCCGCTAAGTTGATAACCCCACCAACCCGTAGCTTTTCCTCCTTTGAAGACAATCTCAAATTCACTTCTATTGTTGTCTAAAATTTCAGGAAGCAATGGTTCACATATTTCTTTGTTATATGTCAATTCCATCTCGTCGTTTTTAATAAATGGAGCAAATCTTGTCCCAAACTCTTCCTTTATATTTTTAACAAGCTTTTCATTAACATCGACTTTTAGCCTTTTTATAATAACAGTTGTGCCACTTCTACCCTTTTCTACGTTTCGATGTATTATAAATGGATATTCATACCAGCTACCATGTTCTAGCCAATGGTCTTCGTCATATTCAAGGATATACTCTTCATCTTTATCAAGTGGTGTTGTTATTAGTGTAAATGTGTGACCCAGGAAGGAAGTCGACGTCTTGAGGCCCAAACCAAATTCGCCTAGTTGTAGTTTTTTTTCAGAAAAACCAAGACGTATTGATTTGGCTGCCATTTCTTCAGACATGCCGGTCCCATTATCAGTAATTACAATTTCGTCTGGAGTTATATCGAGAGATACCAAGAGTTTTTTATTTGGTATTCGAGCATCAATAGCATTGTCAATCAATTCAGAAAGTGCTTCTTGTATAGAATAGCCAGTTTGGCTTATTTTCGTCATAATGCTTCTGTGAGGAGATATATCTATTAACTTCGTTTCAGTTGTTTTTGCCACTTTATTCTCCAGCTATTCATCTATTAGAAGATGAATTAATTATTTAAAATATAGTCTAGTTTGTAGTATAATACAATTATTAGACCTTGACGAGGCCTCACCAACCTCTGAGTCTCACCCAGGAGCCCAGGTGTATATGGGCCAAAGAGAGTCCGGGTGACCGGAAAGTCAAGTGGAACCGTCCGAAGAATTTCGGGCCTTGACGGCCAATTTTGGTCGTTATTTTAATTCACCTTGTTAAAAAATATTTGCGAATATTGACTAATAAACCATTTAACTGGGTTAAGGAGTAAAATTATGTCAGCAGAAAGAAATCAAAGACCAGAACAAACAGAAGTTCAACAAGCAAAAGAAAAGGTTATTAAACTTAAAAATACCATTTATGGTCTTTTCGACACTCTCTTAAATATGCAATATACAAAGCCAAATGAAAGAACAGAGACCGACTACAAAATGATTACTCAAGTAAAAACAGAAATCAGAGGCCTTATAGAAAAACTAAAATTATATGCAGACAAAATTGGCCCAGACGAATTTCAAAAAGCCATGAAAGGCATCACCGGCCAGGTAAAGAACAGACTGAATTTGGACAATACAAAAGAACACATGCAGACCGAGGCAAGCGCTTTTTTACTAGAGCTTGGAGTAGATACAGATACAGTAACCAAAACAAAGGCAGAAACATATATTGTAAGCGAACCCCCTGAAGGAGAAGAATAACATGCCCGAACAATTATCAAATATAAGCCCAGAACAACGAGGAATGCTTAGAGATATCTCCAAGAATGATAAGGAGAGAGCTAGGGATATTGACGCCATCGGTTCTATTCATGAGGCAATAATGGGTACGAGAGCGACAGATCCGAAAGAAACCTTGGATTTACTAAAAGTAAAAATAGCCGAACTCAAAACAGAACTTTTCAAAGAAGGTAGTCACGAAAACAAAGAGACCACATCTACAGAGGAAATTAGACAAAAACTAATCGAGATACGCCTGCACGAAGAACGATTAGAAAATATCGAAAAAGGAGATATTGAAAAAACAGATTCTGCGGCAGACCTAACGGAATTTTCAAAGCTTGAAAAAACAGATGTTTTTCGCGATATCGTTCAAGAAATAACCATGCTAGTACACGATGCCTATTTTCAAAACAATCCTGACAAAAGCCGACAAGCTAAAGAAGCGCTGACGGCAATGGGAGTTGATATCACAAGTATGGACAGCGTAACACCAAATAATAGACCTCTGCCGATAGACAAAATTAATTATTTTGCCTACCAAATATATAAAAAACGAAGAAAGGAGTTACACAATGGAACAAACTAACATCAAAACAAAAAGACATTCCTATAGTCACATATTAGCTGCTGCTGTATTGGAAATGTTCCCAGAAGCAAAGCTCGCCATCGGTCCGGCCATAGATAATGGTTTTTATTACGACTTTGATCTCCCAAGAACTTTAATACCTGAAGATTTACCACTAATTCAAAAAGCAATGAAACAATTAATCAAATCCGGGGGTGTTTTTGAAAAAACTGAGGTGCCTGTGCCAGAAGCGGTTAAGGCTGCAAAAGCTCAAAAACAAATATATAAAGCCGAGCTAATCGAAGATTTGTCAGCTAAAGGAGAAAAAACAGTTTCTTTCTACCGTGTAGACGGATTCGTAGACCTTTGCGCCGGCCCCCACGTAGAAAGCCTAAAGGATCTAGATACAAAGGCTTTTAAGCTTACCACTATCGCAGGCGCTTACTGGAAAGGTAGTGAAAAAAATAAAATGCTACAACGCATATATGGTATAGCGTTTGAGAATGCCGAAGAACTCGCAGAGTATGAAAGACTCCAACTAGAAGCAAAAAAACGTGATCACCGAAAGCTCGGCACCGAGCTTGATCTCTTTTCCTTTCACGACGAAGGCCCTGGCTTTCCTTTTTGGCATCCCAAAGGAATGGTAGTACGGAATCTACTAATAGAATATTGGAAGAAAGAACATAATAAAGCTGGCTACGAAGAGATCAATACTCCTATAATACTTCGCGAAGAACTATGGCATCAGTCTGGACATTGGGATAACTATAAAGATGATATGTACTTTACAACTATCGACGACCAAGGATATGCCGTAAAACCAATGAATTGTCCTGGCGGAATACTTATTTACAAATCAAGGCTGCACTCCTATCGTGAATTCCCGATTCGTTTAGGAGAGCTCGGTCTCGTTCACCGTCATGAGCTATCTGGCGTGCTTCATGGTTTATTCCGTGTACGTTCATTTACTCAAGATGATGCTCATATTTACTGCACCGAAGCACAACTAAAAGATGAACTAAAGGGTGTAATTAAACTGATCGAGAAGATGTACAAAGAACTCGGCTTCGATAATTATCACGTAGAGCTTTCGACTCGGCCAGAGAAATCTATTGGCTCAGATGAGATGTGGGAAAAAGCGGAAGATACACTAAAGCAAGTGGCAAAAGAGCTTAAGCTTGACTATCAGCTAAACCCTGGCGATGGTGCCTTCTATGGTCCTAAGTTTGATTTTCATATTACGGATGCCATTGGGAGAACTTGGCAATGTGCCACCCTGCAACTAGACTTCTCTATGCCTGAGAGGTTTGATCTTGAATATGTAGATGAAGACGGTTCAAGAAAACGGCCAATAATGCTTCATAGAACAGTTTTTGGATCACTAGAAAGGTTCCTTGGTATATTAATCGAACACAATGCTGGCGCCTTACCTGTCTGGCTTTCCCCTATCCAAGTCGCCCTACTTCCTGTGGCTGATCGTCACGTGGAACATTGTGAAACATTGAAGAAAGAGCTTGAAGATTCAAATATTCGTGTTTCACTTGACGATAGTAAAGAATCGGTTGGAAAGAAGATTCGTAACGCCGAGATGTCAAAGGCTCCCTATATGTTAGTAATAGGTGACAAAGAGGCAGATTCTGGCAAGCTGTCTGTACGTTCATATGCAGATGGTGATTTGGGGCAAATGACAGCTCTCGAACTAATTAAAAAAGTTAAGAAATAATATGACTACAGATCCAATAAAATTTCACAAAGAGCTTCTAGGAAAACTAGTGGTTAGCTCCAAAATACATTTAGATGAAAAAACACTTCCTATTGCCTATACGCCTGGTGTTGGAGCAGTGTCTAAGGCCATAGCTGACGATAAGAAAAGAGTATACGACCTAACTGGCAAGCAAAATAAGGTCGCTATAGTTACTGACGGTTCTGCAGTACTCGGTCTTGGTAATCTTGGTCCTGAAGCTGCACTTCCCGTAATGGAAGGAAAGGCAGCGATATTCGCTCAGTTCGCAAAAGTAAACGCCATACCGATATGCTTAGATACCCAAGATACAGAAGAAATTATCAAGACTGTGAAGATAATCTCTCCCGCCTTTGGTGGAATTAATCTTGAAGACATATCCGCTCCTCGCTGTTTCGAAATCGAAAAAAGACTTTCTGAAGAGCTAGATATCCCAGTATTCCATGATGACCAACATGGCACAGCTATCGTCGTCCTTGCAGGACTAATAAACGCTCTCAAGGTAGTCAAAAAAGACAAATCTGTAAAAATAATTATTTCCGGTGCCGGTGCTGCTGGCCTAGCTATTGCCAATCTACTCGCAGCATATGGACTAAGTAATTATTGTTTGTGTGACTCTAAGGGTGTCGTTTCAGAAGACAGAAATGACCTGAATGGACACAAAGAACACACTATTTCTAATAGCACCGCCTCTTGTCCTATCGGTGAATGCGGAGACTCCTTGGTGGGTGCCGATGTCCTCATCGGCGTCTCACAACCAAACCAATTTTCAGCCAAAGAAATCTCTACCATGAACCAGCATGCTATCGTTTTTGCACTTGCGAATCCGATTCCAGAAATCATGCCAGATGAAGCAAAAAAGGGTGGTGCTATGGTAATTGCCACTGGTAGATCTGATTTCCCAAATCAAATAAACAATGCCCTTGTTTTCCCAGGCCTATTCCGTGGTCTGTTAGACAATAATATCAGTAAAGTCACACCAGAGATAAAAGTCGCTGTCGCAGAAGCTCTAGCAGCAATAATAACTGAGCCAACGAAAGATAATATTATTCCTTCAATCTTTGATAAACAAATCGTGGAGACTATCTCAAATGCCATCAAAAAACTCAAATAACCGATTATTAGCTCTAGATATTGGCGCTACCCACACTAGGATTGCTTCATTCGACAATGACTTAAGTATTCAAGATAGCGAATACTTTGATACTCCGCGAAAACAACTAGCGGAGAAGCTAAACCAAAAAATTATAGATTTCATCAAAGATAAACCAGACGCGAATGGGCTAGCGATTAGTGTTGCAGGTCCGGTCGTAGGCAATAAAGTCATTTTTACAAATATTGAAGGAAAGCCGACACTATCGGTTGATGATTTTACTAACCTTATTCCAAAAACAGTGATTATCAATGATGCGGCGGCGGCGGCATATGCTGAGTCAATATCTCGTCATTGCGATAATCTGGTATATATTACATTTTCCTCTGGAATTGGCGTTGGGGTAATCAAAGACGGAAATATTGTTAAGTTCGAAAATACGACCGCTGAACTAGGCCATATTTTTATAGAATCAGAAATAGATGTCCTCTGTGGCTGTGGAGGTAAAAATCATTGGGAAGCATTTTCTTCTGGCGTAGATATCCCTAATTATTATACAAAATGGCTTAAATCAAAAAACTTAGACACTGATTGTAAAATAGTCCAAGACATTTATAAGGAAGCCGAAGAAGGCAAAGAGCCAGCGTACAGTTTTATATCTCAAGAGATCGGCAATATAAATGATTATGCAATAAATAAAATAATAGAACTATATCGTCCTGAAGTAATCATCATCGGTGGGCCAGTTGCCCTTAAAAATACAGAATTATTTCTAGCCGGCATAAGCAATGAAACTAAGCTAAAAACCAAGCTTTCTTTTACTGATTTTGGAGACGATATTTCTCTTATCGGAGCCGCTAACTGGTACCGAAACCATATAGAATAAACCTACATTTCGTGCTAAAATACCACTCTATGAAATACTATTTTTGGATACTTGGCTGTGCCATGAATTACTCAGATGCTGAACGGATGGCTACCATTCTTGATAGTTTGGGGTACACAAAAACTGATGTCGAAAGAGAGGCTGATCTTTTCATAGTTATTTCTTGCTCAGTTCGTGAATCTGCTATGCTTCGCATCTACGGCAAAGTAAAAGAGCTTATAGAATACAAAAGGAATAATACGAAATTTAAAACAATCCTCACTGGTTGTGTACTAGAAAAGGACCAAAAAAAACTAAAACGCGTTTTTGATATCTTGATGACCATGGAAGACCTGCCGAAGTTGCCGGAAATGCTAAAAAACGCCACCCCCTCTCCCTCGTCATCCCTGGTCGCAAACCCAGGGATCTCTCTCGATCCCTCCGACTTGTCCAGCGTAGATTTAGTGAAGATGGGAGTAAATCCTAACTTTCGTAAGGATGACAGCGGAGAATATGAGAGTTACCTTAGTATCATTCCAAAATATCAAAGTCATTTTCGCGCATATGTACCCATTTCTACGGGCTGCGATAACTTTTGTAGCTATTGTGCAGTACCTTATACAAAAGGTAGGGAAAAGTCCAGACTATCAGCAGAAATAGTTAGTGAAATAAAGAACTTAGTGAATAACGGGTTCAAAGAAATTACGTTATTGGGGCAAAATGTAAACAGTTATGGGCATGATATCTCCAGTAATAAAAGAGATAATTCACCCTTTATTCATTTACTACTTGAGCTAGATACCATAGCCGGAGACCATAGAATATATTTCTACTCAAACCACCCGAAAGACATGACAGATGAGCTAATAGTTACTTTGGCAAAACTAAAACATTTTCCTCACTACATCCATCTTCCCCTTCAATCTGGTAATAATGAAATTCTAAGGAATATGAATCGGCATAATACAAAAGAAGAATATTTACAATTAGTTAAGAAAATCAAAAATGCCATACCAGACGTAAACCTAACGACAGATATAATTGTCGGCTATCCAGGTGAAACCGAAAAACAGTTCAATGATACTGCAGATGTTATGCAACAAGCTGAGTATGATATGGCCTTTATTGCCCAATATTCCCCCAGACCAGGAACGGTGAGTGCCAAGCAAGCAGACGACGTGACAAAAGAAGAAAAGGTTCGCCGCGAAAAAGTATTGCAGAAAATCGTTGCCGAAACAGTTCTTGAGTATAACCAAAAACTAGTTGGAACAACTCAAAAAATACTCGTCGACGAACAAAAAGGCGATAAATACTATGGTCGGACATCTGGATATAAAGTTGTGGAGATTACAACTGGCCAACCCGTACAGATTGGCCAGTATATTAACATAACTATAGAATCAGCTACTAGCTGGAAACTATTTGGGAATCAATAAATTTATTTTTCGAAATTTCTTAAATCAGGCAAAATCACATTAATTGGTTCAGTATTTTTTCTATCTTTGTCCAAGAATAATCTATTAAGTAGCCCAGGATTTAATTCATCAACTGCAATATCAAATACCGTATTGTCAACAGCTCTATTAGCCTCCCAGTATCTATAAAGATCGACAGAATTTAAAATTGTTGTTTCTACCCTAGGGCCGCTTACAAGCTCCCGAACCTCTACCTTCCATCTTTCGGTTTTACCCGTAAGCTGTGCCAACCAATTCTTGCTTTCACTTATTTCTTCTTTAGTAGGCTTAGTAACTCTATGTGCTTCATAACCAATAGTATCCGGCCTTACTCCCCTAGCAGCGTTTTCCGTATATTGGTTCCCATTAGTTCCGGAATGCTCGAATGCGTCAGCTCTCCTTTCTTCTATCCAAGTCACAAAGTCCTTTGGATCTCTATTAAGAGATTCAATCGCATCACGATATTCTTCACCCTTCAAGATTAAATCTATCTCTGATTGTGATGCCCCTGCTTCTTTCATACTGGAAGATGCTATCTCATCCATTTCTTCGTTCGTATATTGTCTCACTGTTTGCGAGGTTTCAATAGAACCACGATTATCACTGCTACTTTCCTTTTTAGCGCTACAACCAGGGAGTGCACCCAAAGCAATTACGCCCGCAAGTGCAACACCGACAAAGGACAACTTCCTTTCAAGCTTTTCTCTGTTTTCTTTCATTTCAACCAAAGATACATTGGTTTCTGATACTTTTTGATTTGTTTTTTCTTCAGTATCTTGCCAAGCGTCTTCCGCCAATTCTCCCATTTGATCAAAATTTGGGACTTGTCTGTCTTCCATTTGTTCTCCTTTTTTAATATTTATTTATAATGTAACATATTTCGCTTACAATCTATATTATACAAACCTAATATATTTCTAAAAACCTGTAGCACAAATTATTCTGTCGTAAACCTTAACTCTAGTTTTTTATAACCTGGATCCTCAGAATATAACCATTTTTCTACTGCCATCTTTGCCTCAGCTTCTTTATTTGAATCTCCGCCAGTAATTAGTGTTATATCGATAATTGGAACCTCTGAATCTCCTTCATAGGTCATATCAATACGATAGATGTCTGTATAGTATGGTAGCGTTCCGATAATTGGATAATTTTTTATTAATTCAGCTACCTCTTTGTCGTCAGCTACACATCCCGCCAAATCAGGATTTTCCAGCTCTTTGGCTTTAAGCTCCCCAATCACTTCTTTGAATTGGGGTGCGTCCAAAGCCTTTGTTATTTCTTCTTCGGTCGCAAATTGATCTACTAGGGTCTGAATATAGGTAGCCTTTGCCTTGTCGGCAATACCACCACCGTTGATAATTGATTCGGTGTTTATTTCCTTGTCTCTAAGAGGGGCCTTTTCACTCTTTGCGCCATACATAGCATAGCCAATACTGGCAGTAAAGACCGACATTGCCGCCATCCCAAGGCCTATCATCTGATTCAGGGTTAGCTCTTTCTTTTTACCCTCCGCTTTTATTCCATCTTTAGCAGAAAATTCCGATTCTTTGTCAGCAGCACTATTATTTATGGCCTGCACACTATCAATATTTTCTTGTGGTGGAACGTGCCCACCACCTTCGGCATTTAGCATAATTACTCCTTTTCTACTTTATAAGGGACCTTGATAACATCGTTTTCTTGCAAATGATACACATCTACTCCCTTGTTGGCTAGCTGAACAGCCTTTTCAAAAGCCTCTATACGATATTCATCGCCCCACCCACTTTCAGGGTAGAAAATGTCAATACCAGTACCCGTTGGTATTTTTTTTTCTCGCAATTCGCCCATGATTACCATTCTCGCAGCTTGTTCCTCCATACCTTTTTCAGAACCCTCATGGCTAAGCTTTTGAGTTTCGCTACCCGCAAAAGCCCCTGCTACACCCATGGCAACCACTCCTTTTATAAATTGTCTTCTAGAAATACCGTCATTCTCTTGGTTATCTGGCCCTGATCTTTCACCCATAATTACTCCTTTTGGATATTTTAATAATACTGCTCCGAAATTTTACTTTACTGGACTAGCATCGCTTAAAACAATATATGCTCCATTGAGATATTTATTCATCCTTCCATCACGTACTTGCACGTTGCCAAATATAGACAGTTTCTCCTTTTCGGCAGTAGCCCAACCACCGCCTTCTACTGGTTGAATTATAAAATTTAAAACTCCAGCAGACTTTTCGTATACCATAATATGATCACCAGTTAGATCCTCATTCTGATAAACCTCTACGTATGCCTCTACAATATTCACAACTCCACCCGGGCCAGGTCCTAGTTCCTTATGCACAAAAATCACTTTTGGATAACCCTCTATAACCACGTCTTTATTCTCAAATTTGGATGGATTTTTGGTTATCTCAAGAGCTGTCGTCTTGGTAGCCCGTGCCTTTGCTTCAATATTTGCTTGTTCTATAAAATTCACTCCAGGCGTCCCGCTCTCACTGCATCCAGTAGTTGCGACGGTAGTACCACCCAGAACTATGCCCAGAGCCGCAACCTTAAGCACTGTGCTATTACGGATTTTTGAAATGAATGTTTTATTAGTATCGTTTGGATTTATCTGCACTTGCATGGTCCCACTAATCTCAGTTTTTTCTTTATCTACCGGTTCAGACACTTTTTTAAGTTCTTCTGCTAAGACTTCTAAAGTATTCTTTTCTAATAATTCCTCTGTGGCTACCTTCTCAGATACCTCGAATTCGGTTGAATCTATATTCTCATATTCTTCTACAGTCATTTCGTGCTCCTATTTTGTACTTAAAGCTAGTATAATACACAAGTTATGAATAATCCAATAATCGTATTAACCGGTCCAACTGCAAGTGGCAAAACAGCTTTTTCTTATGAGATAGCTAAAATATTTACTAATATTGAGATTATCTGCGCTGATTCCATGACAGTTTATACGGGTATGGATATTGGTACCGATAAACCGACTTCAATAATACAAAATACAAAAAACAAAAAACAAAATGAAGAAGGAAGTTACGTCATTAATAATATCCCCCATCATCTTCTCGATATCGTAAATCCAGACGAGGAATTTAATGTCGCTATTTTTATTAAAAAAGTAACTACTCTAGTTAAAGAGATTCACGATAGGGGCAATATCCCGATGCTTGTTGGCGGTTCAGTGATGTATATTGATGCGTTTGCGTATAGTTATTCGATGCCAGATGTAAAACCGAATATCGAATTACGCTACGAATTGGAGAAAAAAAACACCGATGAACTCTTCAATCAGCTTTGCGAATTTGATCCCGACTGTGAATGGACGGTCGATAGACATAATAAAAGAAGATTAATTCGTGAAATAGAAGTATTTCTTGCCACAGGCCAACCAATTTCGAAACAAAAACAGCGGTCCCCCCTGCCAAATAATATTCTATATTTAGCAGTCGACCGTGAGCGTGAGATATTATACGAACAAATAAATAAAAGGGTGGATATAATGTTCCTAGAAGGATTTGTCGAAGAAGTAAGAAATCTTCACAGACTATATGACCACAATACCGCAATGCAAGCTGCTGGTTATAAACAAATTTGCCAGTACCTTGACGGTGATATAGATTTGGTAACAGCAATTGCCAAAACCAAACAAGCACACCGTAATTACGCCAAAAGACAACTCACTTGGTTGAGAAGAAATAAAGATATTAAATGGATAGCTAACGTCAAAGAAGCAACCATATCTATCAATGGTTTAATAATTTAATTACCAACATTAACATATCCTTAAAATGAATGTATAATATCATTATGCGTAAATTTATAGCTATTGTAGCGGCAGAGTTCGCAAGAGCACTGGTAATGATAACAAAAAAAGGCAGCGGTTCTGCTCTACCGGGTGTTTTTGCCCAAAAAGTAGACCCAAAAATAATCGGCAAGCTTGCTAAGATGATTAAAGGTGGCGTTATTATTGTTACCGGGACTAATGGCAAGACAACGACGGCCAAAATGATTGCCAGTATTTTAGAAACAGCTGGCCACAGAGTAATCTATAACTTTAGCGGTAGCAATCTATCGAGAGGAATAGCTTCTTTTTTGGTTCAAAAAACGAGTTTTTGGGGAACCAGGATTGATGGAGATATTGGCATATTTGAAGTTGACGAAGCTACGATGCCAGAAATTCTTTCCATGGTACAACCAAAATATATTGTTGTTACCAACCTTTTTCGGGATCAACTCGATAGATATGGCGAAGTTGATAAAACTGCAGCACTAATCGGCAAAGCCCTAGCAATGGCCAAGGACACAACTATATTATTAAATGGTGACGATCCTCTCGTTGCAAGCCTAAGCTCTTATAATAGTAAGGTTCAGTATTTTGGCGTAAATGATAAGTACCAAACTCTTTCAAAGGGAGCTATTGATTCTAGGAATTGTATCTCTTGTGGCCACGAGCTAACCTTTTCACCACGATATTATGGTCACCTGGGGAATTATAAATGCTCTAACTGCGGTTTAAGTAGACCAAACCTAGATTATTCCATTACAGACATGTCTTTTACTGTAGAAAGCTCCAAAGCTACCTTTAATGCACCAAACATGAAGACCGATATTTCTATTTCTTTACCAGGCCTATATAATCTGTATAATGCCCTAGCAGCTGCGAGCATAGCTTCTGACTACGGCATCCCAGAGACAACCATTATTACTGCTCTCTTGAAACTTAGTGCGGCATTTGGGCGGATGGAAAAAATTAAAATCGGGGAAAAAAATATATATTTAATGCTTGTCAAAAATCCTACAGGGTTTACTCAAACTATTGAAACTTTAACATTCGACAAAGACAAAAAGAATATCCTAATAGCTCTGAACGATAATTTCGCTGACGGCACAGACGTTTCCTGGATTTGGGACGCCGAAGTTGAAATTATCAATAATTATTATTCAAATTTCACAGTTTCTGGAATTCGTGGCGACGACATGCTTTTAAGATTGAAATATGCCGACTTTGATACTGCGAAGATTACAAAAGAGCTAGACCTGAAAAAAGCTCTAGAATCGGCACTAAAAAAAGTGGATGACGGTGAAACACTATATATTTTACCCACATATACTGCAATGTTAGAGATTAGAAAAAACCTGGCAAATCAAGGCCTCGTTAAAGGATATTTGGAATAATGGCAAGAAAAATAACTATCTATCATCTATACCCAAACAACATGAACCTATACGGTGATCTTGGTAATATTACCGCTCTAGAAAAACGTTGTCTGTGGCGTGGAATTGAGACAGAAGTGGTTAATGTCAATGTCGGTGACACAGTAGATTTTTCTAAGGCAGACATACTTTTTATGGGAGGAGGTCAAGACACTGGTCAAAAAATAGTCGCTTCCGATTTACAGGAAAAGGGTCAAGCAATAAGAGAGCAAATACAGGGCGGGTTATCAGCTCTTTTAGTTTGTGGAGGATTTCAACTTTTTGGACATTATTTTAAAACACTTGAGGGTAACCAGATAAAAGGGATAAGTGTATTTGATGCATATACCATTGCAAGTAATAGGCGTCTCATCGGAAATGTCGTTACAGACATTACTCACAATCTAGCGGATTGGAAGATAGAATATGGTTTTGATGTAACAGAAAAAAACATTACTACATTAACAGGCTTTGAAAACCATAGTGGTCAAACTCATTTAAACCCTGGGCTTCTACCGTTTGGGTATATTATCGAAGGATACGGGAATGACTCAAATAAGCAATACGAAGGCGCAAGATTCAAAAATGCTTATGGAACTTATTTACACGGAAGTCTTCTGCCAAAAAATCCGCACCTTACAGACCACTTTATAATGGCAGCAATAGCAAGAAGATATGGGGTAAAAGAAGCATTGGCACCACTTGACGATACAATAGAGCTAGAAGCTCACCAAGCATCTACCACTAGAGCAAAAACCGCAAAAACCGTTTCGCTTTAACTTTATTTTATTTTGTATACTAGTATTGTATAGCATACGGTACTATTATTACTATACAAAAGGCTATCTAATACCTTAATAACCTTTTGTCATCCTGAATTTATTTCAGGATCTCGGATTGTATGTATTGCATTTATATAATTACAAATAAATATAATGATGTATTTTATGTTGGTATGACGAATAATCTTGCTAGACGAGTTTTTGAACATAAAGAGAAACTTATTAAGGGTTTTAGTAATAAATATAACTTAAACAAGTTGGTCTATTATGAAGTTGCAGATAATCCAGAAACAGCAATTTTCCGCGAGAAACAAATCAAAAACTGGCATCGTGAATGGAAAATTAATCAAATAAATAAGACAAATTGAAATTGGAAAGATTTGTTTAATGAGATCCTGAAATAAATTCAGGATGACAATTGGAGGGAAGGGCACATGTTAGCTAAGATTAATTCTATAGCAATTATCGGGCTTAACGCAGAAAAAGTAGAGGTAGAAGTTGATTTATCGCCTGGGTTACCAGCTTTTAATATAGTCGGCCTCCCAGATAAAGCAGTCGAAGAATCAAAAGAACGTGTTCGAAGTGCTATAAAAAATAGTGGCGCCAACTTCCCTCAAAAAAGGATTACAGTAAACCTAGCTCCGGCGGACATTCGCAAAGAAGGTCCGTCTTATGACCTACCAATCGCAATAGGAATTCTTCTTGCAAGTGAGCAAGTATTATTTGATTCTACAAAATCATTAATTGTTGGGGAGCTATCCCTGAATGGTGAGCTTAGACATACCAATGGAACTCTAGCAATGGCGATTGCAGCGAGAGAGTTTGGTTTCGAAGAAATAATTTTACCGAAGAGTAACAGTGAAGAGGCTGCTATAATAAATAATATCAATATCATCGGTGCTTTATCTTTATCAGAGTTAATCAGCCACCTACGCAATGAAAACCAAATAGAAGCTATAGATTTTATACCTTTCGTCGAAGAAGAATCAATAGGCTATAAGCTTGATTTTAGCCAGATTATTGGACAAGAACATGCCAAAAGAGCTTTAGAAATATCCGCTGCAGGTGGGCACAATGTAATAATGGATGGTCCCCCAGGATCTGGTAAAACTCTATTGGCTCGGGCCCTTTGCTCTATCTTGCCACCCCTTACATATGAAGAAGCCCTTGAAGTCACAAAAATATACTCTGTTGCCGGAGCTTTAGAAAAAAGAACTTCCCTTGTAAAAAAACGCCCGTATCGAAGTCCACACCATACTACCAGCGGTGTTGCCTTAATTGGTGGTGGAAGCTGGCCAAGACCAGGAGAAATCAGCCTATCACACCGTGGCGTATTGTTTTTGGATGAACTCCCAGAGTTTCCTAGACAGGTTCTTGAAGTGTTGAGACAACCCCTTGAAGACGGGGATATCACAATCTCAAGAGCGAATGGTAGTCTTTCTTTTCCAGCGAAGTTTATCTTGGTGGCTGCACAAAATCCCTGTCCCTGTGGTTATTCAACAGACCCCGAGAGACAATGCACTTGTACTATTGGGCAAATAATTAAATACCAAAAGAAAATATCTGGTCCCTTACTAGATAGAATAGATATTCACCTGGAGGTGCCAAGGGTAGAATATTCAAAATTAGTTAATAATCACGCAGGAGAAAATTCCAGAGATATTCTAAAACGAGTTCAAGTAGCAAGGATTATTCAAAATAATAGATTTTTGGATACAAATACAGTTACTAATTCCGAAATGTCTTTAACTGAGCTAAAAAAATATTGCGATACAAATCTAGAATGTAATAATTTGTTGGCTGCCGCAAGTAAGCAACTTGGTCTTTCAGCCCGGGGTTACCATCGAATTCTCAAACTATCTCGAACAATAGCGGACTTAGATAACTCTAGAGATATTAAAAAAGAACACATTGCAGAAGCTTTGCAATATAGGCCAAAACAAAGAATATAAATATTGTTATTGCCATATTCGTTTTGATTCGCTAAAATTATTAACAGAGGGTTTATGGCAAAAGTTCCGGTATTTAAAGCCGTTAATGTATCAAAGACCTATGTGCTTGGAGACGTAGAAGTAAAAGCACTTCAGGGCGTTAATCTTGAGATTTATTCTGGAGAGTTTATTTGTATCTTTGGACAGTCTGGCTGCGGTAAATCTACACTACTTAGTATTATAGCTGGCCTGCAAAAATCCTCTACTGGAGAAGTATATGTGCGCGGAGAAAAACTTTCAGCTCTAGATAATAATGGTCTAGCAAAATACAGACGAAGTAAAATTGGAATTGTTTTCCAGTCGTTTAATCTTATACCTTCTATGAATATACTAGAAAATATTGCGCTACCTCTTACTTTTGCTAGAATCGGCAAATCACAACGTATCGCTCGCGCGAAAAGCTTGCTTGAAACCGTAGGCTTAGCAAAATATGCCAGCCACAGTTCAAACCAGCTTTCTGGAGGACAACAACAACGTGTTGCCATAGCTAGAAGTCTAGTAACTGCACCATGGGTAATGCTTGCAGATGAGCCAACTGGTAATCTTGATAGTAAATCAGCTAATGAAGTTATGAGATTGCTTATTTCACTAAATCGTAAGTCAAAGCGTACTGTTATTTTAATAACTCATAACCCAGAATATCTTGATTATGCTGATCGAACCTTCTTTATGCAAGATGGTAAAGTAGTAAAAATCCAAGTAAATAGCAAGGTGAAATCAGAAGATGAAATATCTAACGCTAGCCATATTAGCGATGAACTAAAGTCTGTCGCTAGCGAGATTGGTGCAGTTGCTGAAACAGAAACTAAGAAAAAGCACAAAACAAAGAAAGCCCCAAAGATGTCACAAGACGTAAGGGAAACTGACGATGAGGCCATTAAAGAAACTATTAATGTTACACCTACCGAGACTATGGATACAAATTCAATCAAAACCGTAGAAGTAACAGAAGATAAGGACCTTCCCGTAGAAATAGATACAAATAAGACTGATGATTTAGATCCTACAGCTACTGCAAAACCTGAGATCATTACAGATATAGTGGAGACAGTCGAAACGGACGATGAAACAGATAACGAAACGACTAAAGATTCGACCGATTCACCATTAGACACTGGGGAAACCGCCGGAGATGACCTCGATAACGACTCGGAGGTAAATAAAAAATGAAGATCATCGATATTCTCAGACTTTCTTTAGGTAATTTGAGGCGCAACATGCTTAGAACAGTTCTTACTATTTCTGGTGTTGTTGTTGGTATAGGTACTATAGTATTTCTCGTATCTCTTGGCTTTGGCATGCAAGAACTAGCGGTTAGTAAGGTTACAAATCTAGATGCACTCACACAAATGAAAGTAACCCCAGGAAAAGAAGGCACAAGTCTGAACCAAGTAGCAGTCGATAAATTTAAGGCAATAAGTGGTGTAAAAGCCGTTAGTCCGCTACTTCGCTACTCTGCAACGATTAATTATTCTGGCTATTCTGGGGAGTCAATCGCCTATGGAATCACGCCAAAATATCTACCGCTCGAAGATATTACCGTCGATTACGGTATTGAATCATTTTCTAGCGACGATGCTAAAGAAACAGTAGTTACTTTAGCCGCTTTAAAATCGTTAAAACTAGATAATCCACCAGAAAATGCACTTGGAAAAACTGTTGAACTGAAAGTAGTCAAGGTTGTAGGTGTAGATAAAAAAGAAGAAATACCCATACAGGTTAAAATTATTGGTATAAGTAAGGATACAGAAAATAAATCAGCATATCTGCCGATAGACGTTGTGGGCAGAACAGATTTAACTAATTTCGATAGCGTTAAGATAAAGATTAATGATAAAGAACTAATGCCTGCAGTACGTAAAGCGGTTGATAGTCTTGGGTTCCCAACAACTTCTATTAACGATACAGTAAATGATATCAACCAAGTTTTCGTAATTGTCCAATTTATCCTAGGTGGTTTTGGCTTCATCGCACTCATGGTCGCCGCTATTGGTATCTTTAACACCCTTACAATAGCTCTGCTTGAAAGAACTCACGAGATAGGTATAATGAAAGCCATTGGAGGTAGAAACACCGACGTAGCCTTTGTATTCACCGCTGAAGCGTCTATGATCGGGCTATTCGGTGGTATTATCGGTGTTAGTATAGGTTGGTTCCTAGGAATACTTGTAAATGTCTTAATTAATTATGTCGCAACAACCCTAGAAGGTGAAGCAAGCACTTTATTCGCAACTCCTTGGTGGTTTGCACTCTCAGTAATAATTTTTGCCTTTTCTGTTAGCACAATTGCTGGAATCATGCCAGCACGAAGAGCTGCCGGCCTCGATCCTCTAGAAGCCTTAAGGTATGAATAAACCAGAGGCAATTAAACTTTCAAAAAAATTTATCGACGAAATACTTAAAAAAGAAGACTGGTACATAAGAACTAAAAACAAAACCAAAGCGATTATTTTATATGGCTCTACAGCAAGAGGAACAAATACTGATAACTCAGATATTGACCTCTTATTTTTTATGCCGTTAGAAATAGAAAAGTCTTACACAAAAGGTGAATATTTCTATAATTACGGCGAGGAAGAATTTAATATTGTCATTAGGTCAATCGAAAGGCTAAGATTTTCCGCCAAGAACAAATATGACGAGTTCCAGGATAATGTATTTTGTGGCCACGAAATGTTGTTCAGCGCTGATGATGAAGTAGCAATGTTAATAAGTATTATTCACTCTAAAAAAAGAGACTTAGTTAAGTCTCTTAATAGTTAATTATTTTGTGTCGCAGCCTCCACCACAGCCGCCACAACCACCACCGCAACCGGCTTCGAATTCAGTTTCCGTGCAAGTTACTTTTTTTGATTCGCATGAAGGACACTTTACTTCCTCGCTTGAATCTTCAAGGGCCGCCTGAAATTCTGCTTTGCATTTAGTACACTTACAGTCGTAGATTTTCACTTTATTTAACCTTTTCTACTATTTTCTCGAATATAACTGGGTGTGAAACTGCGATTTCAGACAAAATTTTACGATCTACTTCGATATTATTTGCCTTCAGAGCACCGATAAATTTCGAATAAGAAAGTCCTGACTCTTTGGCAGCATTTCCAACTCGAATAATCCATAGACCTCTCAGGTCTCGCTTTTTTGTTCGACGATCTCGATATTGATATGTCCACGCCTTAAGTAAAGCCTCTTTGGCTTTCTTTACACTAGACCTTCTTACCTTGATCATTCCCTTTGTCTGAGATTTTATCTTCTTGTGTTTTGCGTGAGATGTTACGCCTCTTTTTACTCTCATTATCCGACTCCCAACATTCTCTTTATATTCTTTTTATCAGCTTTGGCGACTTCTGTAGTACCTCTATAACCTCTTTTCTGGTCTTGAGTTTTGTGTTCTAGTAAATGATTTGCAAAAGCGTTCTCGCGTTTAATCTTGCCAGTTTTTGTAATTGTAAATCTTTTTGCTGCACCACTATGTGTTTTTATTTTAGGCATGACATTCCTTATTAATTATGTGATTTTATTTTTTCTTCTTTGGAGCGACTACCATAGTCATTTCTCGTCCTGCGAATGAGGGTACTTGTTCTACATCTGCAATTTCAGAAAGACGGTCTGCGACATTATCCAATAGTTTTTTCCCTAAATCCTTATGAACAATCTCTCTACCTCTAAATCTGAGCTGAAACTTTACCTTATCTTCTTTTAAAATAAACTTTTCAGCATTTTTTAGCTTAGTTACTAAATCATTTTCACCAATCTTGACGCCAAGACGGATACCCTTGATCTCAGTTACTTTTTGTTTAGATTTAGCTTTTTGCTGCTGTTTCTGCTGCTCATATTTATACTTTCCCCAGTCAAGAATCTTTGCTACTGGAGGAACAGCATTTGGAGAAATTTCAACCAAATCAAGACCAGTCTCTTCGGCCATCGAAATGGCTTCTCTAGTAGAAACTACACCAACTTGCTCACCTTCTGCTGAGATAAGTCTCACTTCTGGTACTTTTATCTGTTGGTTTATCCTGGTTTGCTTTTCTATTTTTTTCTCCTAAAACAGAACAATCTTATCAAAAATCTGCTTTGATGTCAATGAAACTAGAACTGTCTTTTCCTTGAAACAATTACCCTGAGTTTTATATCTGATACTTCAATACTAACTGGTGTTTCCCCCACAACCTTTCCATCAGCACTAACTACTACTGGTTTTGGTGATGAAATTTTTATTTTCCGGGTATGAAAGATAGATACCTGACCTGGCCTTTTGCTAAGATTCAGCTTGCCTTGGCCGTATTTAATTGCGTCGCTAAAACCAAGCTGTCCTATAAGAACTGCATCGAGCATATTGTCTTGAGGTTTTGAGTGCTGTGGTAAATATTTATAAAAAGCTCCGTTCGATAGAGAGAAGTTAAAACAATCTGTTTCAACTGTATATCTACTGTCGAAGTCCAGTGTTAGATGAACTGGCTTATATGAGTTCACTATCCCAGTTAGCTTTGTTAGACTACTAAGACCGTTGAAAAATCCTCCAGTGTGTTCTTTTTTTAGTTCAAATAAGCTATTATCAAAACCTATTGTAACTGCTGTAACGAAAACATTGTTATTAATAAGGCCGAGGTCTACTTTTTCAATCTTCCTCGCAGCTAATATGTTGCATGCAGATTGCCAGTCTTTAATACCTAGCATCGCCGCTAGTTCATTCGTCGACCCTAGGGGTATAATACCGAGAGCCACATTCGTATTTCCAGCCATTGCATTTATTATTTCGTTTATTGTCCCATCGCCACCAACTGCGACTATCGTCTTATAGTCTTTTTCAATAGCCATGCGTGTTAATTTGGCGATATCCCCTGCGCCCGTACTTTTAACAAATTCGCCAGCAATACCAAGTTCCTTAAGTCGTTCCTTAAGTTTTTCTTGGACCTTATTGATTCTGCCACTGCCAGAAGCCGGGTTAATAATATAATAGTACATCTATAGTATAGTGATTCTTACTATTTCTTTGCTTCTGTTTCATCAGGTATGACATCACTCGTTTCAATTGTAATATCCATTTCTGGCTGAGTAAGTACTTCTGTCATAGTAGATTTACCGCTAAACAAAGCTCCTGGCGAAATAACTAATATGTTGGCGGTTATGTCACCGAATACTCTACCAGACTCAGATATATTAAGTCGCTCGCTTGCATTGATATTACCCTGTACTGTTCCTGAAATATTTACATTTTTTGCGTGAACACTTGCAATAATGTGTGCATTAGGACCAATATTAACAGTGCCTTTAGTCTTAATTTCCCCATTAACATTACCATCAACCGTAATGTCACCATCACTTTTGAGGTTACCCTTTAACTTGACTGAAGTGCCAACGATTGTCTCTGCAAGACCAGTAGAAACTACCTCGTCTTTTTTTTCAAACATCTTTTCTCCTTTATTTTTCATTTATTGCCCTTTTTATTACCTCATCTTCTTCTGCGCTTAAATTGTTCTTTGCTTTTCCTGCGACAATTTCTTTGGCATAAACCCTGTTTACGTCTCGACCGTGAATACTAGTAAAAACAAATCCATTATTTGACAAATCTAAAAGCGCCAAACTAAAACTCTGATCCCCGCCAGTGTCTGAAAATGGATTATAACGAATTAATGAAAATTTCTGATAGCTATTTTTAATTATTTTGGCGATACTGTCTATGCTGTCTTCAATTTTAGCCGATCTTTGATTGATAGATTTACTTTCATTAATAGACCTTGTTACTAAATCACGAAGATTTTTGCTGCCGTCATCAAAAAAGAGTTTGTTCTTATTTTTAATTGAAAAAATAATAAACGTTAAAGAAATATTCCAAATCAAGAATACCACTGAAAATATTATTAATAGTAGCGTCAAATCCACCTTCATTAAGTACAATTATGCCCTAATTTTTACTTTTTTTCAAGCAAATAATGACTTTTACAATTATTTAGTTTATAATAATTAACCGATGAGCAAGAAAAAAACCAAAATTGAAAAAGTGGCCACTAGGCACCAATTTTCCCACCTTGAAAAAGGAGTGACTAAGAATAATACATCCGAGATAGTTTCTGATGAGCTGAAAATCCCAACACAGAAAGCCGGACCCGTAAACGGCTTAGGTCCACTAGTTGAAAGAGATCTAAAATTTACAGGCATACTTATTGTAGCCTTTGTGGTTTTAATAATAGCCTTGGGAGTAGTTGTCCACTACACCCCAATTGCAAATGATCTTCTCTTAAAATTCGGCATCAAGTATTAAAAAATCGACCATAAGGTCGATTTTTTAATACTTAGTTAGCCGATAAGCCGGGTTCTGTTCGTCCGGCAGCTGCCGGATCTGACGATCATCTATCTATGCGACAGGACTACTAGAAATGGGTCTGTATCACGACTTTTTCGAACTAGTCATCTTAAGAGAGATTACCCTCTTTCAAATCATACTCGACACAACCATTAGCCCACCTGTCTTGCACCTGATAGGGTTTACCTCCGTCTGCTGTCGCCAGCAGGCGCTGTGAGCTCTTGCCTCACTCTTTTCACCCTTACCACGTAAACGTGGCGGTATTGTCTCTGTGGCACTTTCCCTAGCCTTAGAACCCACTCAGAATCTCATGTTGAGCTTCAACTTCTTAATTTCGAGCTAAAAGCTTGAAAATTGAAGAAAAATATCGAGATATATTGACGAGTTTTGAATGATTTGCAGCCGAAATTATACAGCTTTAGCCAACAAGTACTCTATTCGAATATATTCTTTCAAAACGGTGAGGTTTTGAGTGGGTTCATATAACCGGTCGCCGTTAGCGACTATCATGATAACAAGGTGCCCGGACTTTCCTCTCCAAAAAGGAGCGATCGTCTGGATAACTAAGCTACGGTATTATAACACATTATTATGCTTTTCTCAAGTATCAGAAACCCGCCTCATCCAGGGCTTCGTTTACCAATTCGTCGGCTAGTTTATTCGCTTCTCTACGAACATGAACAAATTTAACTGGTCGAAAAAATATTAATTCTTGCACCTTTGAATAGAGAATTTTCATTCCTGGATCTTTGACCTTATAGATTCCATTTAGCTGCTTCACTACAAGTTCGCTATCAAGTCTACACTCAATCTCATCTGCCTCAAGTTTCTTTGATTCCTCTAGGCCGCGTACCAGAGCGGTGTACTCGGCGACATTATTACTGCCAGTACCGATGTATTCACCAAACTTTGAAATTACTTCGCCATCTGAAGTTGAGAATACTACTCCTATTCCCGCAGGACCTGGATTATTTCTCGAGCCTCCATCAGTATTGATTATTAGTTTTTTCACGATATTTCCTCCGTTAGAAATGCTTCTCTTATTTTATATATTCCATTTGCAGCCGAGAGCCTAAGAGTCCAAGGCCTTATTTCTCCTGCAAAAAGTAAATAATCTGGCGATACTGTATAAATATTTATTTTCCGATGAATAGGCTTAACGCCAAATGCGATATCAAGGCTGTCGTTATAATTATCGTCGCTAAGCTTATATGTCTTGCGAAATTGTTTAGTGAAAGCTATCGCAAGTAATTCTTTAAAACTACCCCTCAATTGTCGAAACCTACTGCGTCGGTATCCTTCCGGCACCGTCGTTACCACCAACACGTCCGTGCAGCCGTCGGTAAGAGCTTCCTCAATTGGAATGGCTTTTCCAATATTGCCGTCTAGATGCTTATTACCGTTTATCTCTATTATTTTATTATAATATCCCGGCATTGCACAAGAAGCTTTCATTAATTTTAAAAAATCAATATTATCATGATTTGTATATGAAATACAGCTACCCGTTTCTGCATTAGCCATAAATACCTTCAAAACTGACTTCGAAGATATTAATTTCCTTGTTTTTAGAGGTTTTACTTTCTTCATAACAACATCAAACAAAAAATCTAAATCCATAATCTTTTGCAGCTTCCACGGTTTAATAAAATTAAACCATTTCAAGTCTTCCCAATATATAGAGGCCCCGTCTTTTGCTTGCCCCGAAAGAAAGTAGGCGCCAGAACAACTGCCAGATGAGGTGCCATATACGTGATCAAAGCAATTCGTAAGACCCAGTGACTCCAGCCCAATCATGGCACCTCCACCAAATACACCTCGCATACCACCCCCTTCAATGATTAAGCCAATCTTAAACTCATCAGATACCCCGGTTCTTCTATTTATTATTCTCTCAATAACTTTGCCGTCTTTTCGCATAAACACATTCTACCTCAGCATAGCATTTGGTACCAGAAACTAATCTTCATATGTTCGCTTGCATATTTGTTTCAATTGAAGAATAATGTTAATAATATTTACATATACATTTGATTAAACACAATTGAGGAGGGCAAATGGAGATTCAACAGCTTATTACTTTTGCGGGATCAGTAATTGAGATATTGGGCATAAGCGTTATATTTATCGGTGTTTTGATATGCACATTCAGATTTATATATAGACTAGGTAGACAACCCTTTAAGTCGATATATGTTTCAACAAGAAATTATCTTGGCCAAACACTTCTCCTTGGACTTGAGGTTTTGATGGCAGCAGATATAGTCAGGTCTATAACCGGCACACCCAATCTTCAGAGCATTCTTATTTTGGGACTAATAGTATTAATCAGAACTTTTCTTAGTATGGCACTAAATATCGAACTAGAAGGTCGCTTACCCTGGAAAAAAGCGGAAAAATAAAACAGTTTTATTTTGGTCAGGGCAAGAGGACTCGAACCTCCGATCTCAGGACCCCCAGCCCTGCGCTTTACCAACTAAGCTATGCCCTGTAGTGATTATTGTAAAACATTTTTCTTTCTTTTGCGTTAGTTTTAAGAATATGCTCTCTCCACATCGACTCACTTCTGGTTGAGTATTTTTCAGATTTCACCAATATCCAAGGTTTTTTGGCTTTTGTAGAGACCACCTCCCAGAATTATGGCGCTTTAATCGAATCAAACAATTGTTTGTTTGCCCTATATAAAGGCTACCGTCGATTTGGCTTTTCAACAAATATACGTAATACATCTTGGCCCCTCTCTGAGTCTACGACTCATAGAGTCGGAGACTAGCCGTACGCGCTACCAGCTGCGCTACACCCCGATATTAAAATATAACTACCAAATAAATTTATTTAACATTGTTAAATCCATAGTTCGATAAAATTCAAAAGAAATGGTAGGGAAAACGTGAATGAATTGCAAAAATAAAATAGTAATAGAATATAAATAACTAAAGACACTAAAAGTAGTAAAGCTTGAAATAACAATCAGCATAATTAAGATGATCGGACCCGATTCGACATATTTATTATTATCCAGTATTGGGAAAAACAACGCGAAAAACTTTTGCCCGTCTAAGGGCGATATAGGGATTAAATTAAATACCAACAAGAATATATTATATAGAATCATATAGAATAACAAAAACTTAAAATAACCATCTGGCACAAAATTGTAGAAAGAAGATAATAATAAAGCTAGCAGTAAGTTCGAGACTGGTCCTGCGATTGCAGTAAGAGCATTCCCCATCCTGGGATTATTAAAGTTATTTGGATTGATCTGTACGGGCTTACCCCAACCTATCCCTAAAAGTAAAATCGAAAGACTACCGTAAACATCAAGGTGTTTTGCTGGATTCAGGGTCAGCCGACCCATTCTCTTAGAAGTATCATCTCCGAGAAAATTAGCAGTCCACGAATGAGCAAACTCATGGATAGATAAAGCAACCAACAAAGATATGATAATTGTAATAAATAATATTGGATTTTCAATTATGCTCAGAAGCCCCATTTACACCTCATAATTATTTGATTATATTGACCAGAAACTTAAATTATGATAACATTTACAGCGTTGTAATGAAAGTCCGGAGACAATAATGAGTATCGAATGTAATATTTGCGGGAAAAAACCAATAACTGGTAATAACGTCAGCCATTCACATCGGAAAACACGCCGAAGATGGCTACCAAATTTGCAATGGTTTACTCCAGAAAATGCCGATCAAAGAGTAAAGGCTTGCACAAAATGCATCAAAACAGCTAGCAAAGTAAGATAACAAAAAGACCCCAACGGGGTCTTTTTTAATCAGAGATAATTTAATAATTTAAGACAACTACCTGAAGCTCTTCAGGAAGTTCCTTCTTAGTAAGTTTTAATTTTTCTAGATTTTCTGGCGTTAAGGCCATTTCGTGGATAAAATCAGACACGGGAGCAAGATTATCAGAAACTGCATCCGTATTACTGTAATGCATCGGTATAACTATTTTAGGTTCAATTTGGCTGATAACCTTGATTGCTTTCTTGGCGTCAATGGTGTAAAACCCACCGACTGGAAGCATCAAAATATCAACGCCGTCCAAACAATCTAACTGTGGACCTGAAAGTTCACAACCAATATCGCTAAGATGTGCGATTTTAATACCATCTACCTCGAAAGCGAACATGGTAATCTTACCACGCTCTTCCCCTTCTTTATCATCATGAAAACCCGACACTCCTACAAATTCAGATTCCTTTACTTCGTATTCCCCTGGTGAGTCAAGAAGCAAATAATCGTCATTTTTTAAAACACTTAGGTTGTTGTGATCTTTATGATTGTGGGTCGATATTACAACATCCGCATCTTGCTTACCAAGCTTAATGCCAACCTGATCGGAATCAAAAGGGTCTATAAGAATAGATATTTTCTTTCCTATTACCTTAAAACATGAACGTCCTAAATAATTAATTTCCACGCGCTTCCTCCGTTTCTTTTATTTTTACAAATTCCTCAAGCAATATGCCGACAGCAGATGCGACTGGCACAGATATAAGTATACCAATAATACCTAGTAAGTTACCACCAATTAAAATTGCCAGAATAACTACGATAGGATTTAGACCCAATGATTTCCTCATTACCTGAGGCACAATAATATGATTTTCAAGCTGTTGCACAAGAACAAACCAAGCGGCGACGATAATTGCAAGAAAAGGAGAAACTGTAAGAGCTACTGTAACCGCCAATATTCCTGCTATCCAAGGACCGATGACGGGTAATACCTCTAAAATACCCGATATAATTGCGAGAGTTAGGGCGTATTTTACACCCAATATCGAAAGGCCAACCCAGTTTACAACAAATATTATCAAACCTAGAAATACTTGACCTCGTAGCCAATAACTCATCTTTTGTGATATTTTTTTGTAAATGACCGTGGTTCTTTTTTGATGTTTCTTCGGGACATAAGCAATAATAATATTTTCTGGGCCTTTCTTCGAAAGTAAAAAGTAGAAACTAAGCACAAACACTAGGATAGTATCGATTAGACCGATGAAAACACCTTTGGCACTGGAAAATATACCGGAAAAGTTTGTGGTAGATATAGTGCTACCTATTTTGTCAAAAGCTGATAGCATATTTATCTTAATATTAGCGGCAACAGGACCAAAGTACCCCGATATGGTGTCTACATAACCTAGTCTATTCTGATATATACCACCGAGCTGATTAATTACAGGAGGAATTATTAAACGGAAAACCAAAACCATGACCGCGATAATTATTAGATAGATCAACGATATACTTAAAGCCCTTGGTATTTTACGTTTTTGTAATAAATCTACAAGAGGAGCTACCGCCATGGCAAGTATAAATGCAAGCAGAACAGAAACTAATATTTCCCGAATCTGAATTACCAACCACAAAGAGAGAATAATTCCCAATACCCAAAAAAGAGTATTGAAAGAAAATTCTATTGTAACTCGGTTGTCCTTAGAATCCACAGCTACTCGCTTTCTTCAGAAACCTTTAGATAATCTATAATGACCTTTTTGGGTCCATTCATAATCTCAGTTAAGAAACGGTCAAAAAGCAGTGAGCGATCGTCAAATTCGGTCTCCGTCATGATGCAATAGTTTGCTTCACGTCCTATTTCCTGTTCTAGCTCAGATAGGGCAGGTTTTAACTTTCTCTTGTCTATTTCGCCTACAATAAAGAGGTCAACTTGGCCTGTAGCGTCTCCCACGATTGGTCCCAAAAGAGAAACGTATTGGACATTGCCAGCCCGGCGAATAGCAGCTGCTAATTTATCCTCAGTTCCCATCCCTTTTTGAGCTTTTTCAAATATTTTCTTAAGCTCATGATAAAATTCGAACTTAGTATTGATCTCATAATAGAGCTTTCCCCTCTTTTCGTGTGACTTCACAAGACCAAGCGATTTAAGATTTAACAACTCTCTACGGACTGAATTAATCTGCTCATCAATTTTTCGGGTCATCTCCCTAACATAGAAAGGATGGCCAGGGTTAGTAAGCAGTAGAGACAAAAGTTTTACCCTTGTCTTTGAACCAAATAGAGTTTCGTACATGATACACCTCAATTAATAACTGCATTATAAAATACTTATTCAACTATGTCTAGTACTTTGTGCTTATTTTGTACAAACTAGTTATACAAAGGGATATTTTTGCGCACAAAGGGGCTGGTAATAATCTAACAAGGTTAAGATTCTGAAATTACTACGAGAAGGCATTAAGAGTAGTTCTCTATTCGGCAGTTGCCGAAATTCGAACAATAAAAGGGAGTGCCTGAGACTAATTCAGGATGACGATAAAGGAAACCCTCTACTGCCCCATAAACCTGCCACCCAGTTTCCCAAAGAACTGGTTGAGCCTCTGAGTCCAAGAGAAGGTTTCCTCTAAAGATTTTAGAATAAGTTGCAGA
>Ga0194062_1000052_pt1 | contig 46291 bp, 44 predicted proteins | sample SepL2225m_MetaG_FD_155481 | JGI IMG/M metagenome (GOLD analysis project Ga0194062, IMG submission 155481) | Anoxic zone freshwater microbial communities from boreal shield lake in IISD Experimental Lakes Area, Ontario, Canada - Sep2016-L224-25m | ecosystem: Environmental > Aquatic > Freshwater >... | reverse complement strand
AAAAATCCGGTGACGGCCCGGATCAACGACAGCCCCATCAGAATGGCCGGTGCCTTGCGCAGGAAAGTTGGGTCATGCTCAATGAAGCTGCCGTCAATCAAGGGCTGGATTAGCTTGGCAAAAGCCGGCCCGAGCATGGCGTAGATGGACATGGAGAACACGGATACCGCGAACATTTTCCAATAGGGCAATCCATAGCCGATTAAACGTCGGTAAATTGCAAAGCCACTTTTCTTATTTTTGGAGGTTGATTTTTTCATATTTGAATTTAACGGTAGCCCATGGGCGAATGGATTCGCCCCTACAATATCATTGTTGATTAAAAGTCACTATTCATTAGGCGCTGATACCTTAAAGCTTAGGTTTTCAAGTTGGACAGCATAGGTAAGCGCCGCCCAGATCAGGCAATAGTTACGCCAAGCAAACTTGAACAACTGGAAATCAAACAAGACCATAATTGCCAAAAAGGCCCAACCGGCAAATAGGAAACAGACATAATCCCATGGAATCCTGCCTTTGGTTTGCGCTTCCCATACTTTAACCATGAGTACAACAGGCAGGGCAAGCAGCAGCAAAGTACCCACTATGCCGAAGCGTACCATAAATTCCAGATAAAGATTATGTAAGTGGGATATGTGCAGGGTTTCAATGCTGCCATCATTCAGTGTGACGGATTGTGACAAAATGGGATTATTCGCTTCTTTCAGTAATAGTTCCGAGCTGCCAGGTCCCCATCCAAAAAAAGGTCTTTCTTGCCATTTCCGCCAACCGATTACCCACAGTATTTTCCGGTAACCAACACTGGTCGTCATCAGGACTTCCTGACCCTCCCACTGTTTTTTTACCACTTCGGGTACGGAGTTCACTTGTTCGGAATTGACACGTTTGAAGATGGTTTCATAATTCTTGTGAAGGAACAAGCCGACCAGCGCAACAAGCAACATCAGCACAACAATGCTTTTGCCGCTGAATAACTTATGCTTGCCTAGCCAACTTTTATATCGAACCAGTAACGCGACAGGGAATACCAAGGCTGCCGCCAGCCAAGCCCCTCTGGTTTGAGACAACACTAAGGATTCAAGAAAAACCGCTAGGTAAATAAAACAAGCACTGATTTTCAACAACCCGAACCATCTAGGGGTATTTGGCTGTTGAATAATCATTCTCGGGGCGAGCATTAAAAATCCAAGCACCATGCTCCCTACAATGGGTGAAAAAACCGTTTCAGCCATGCCGAAGCCCGTTCTTTCCAGTGTCAATATATTTCCTAAATCGGCCCAATTTAAATTGACCAATATCCTGATCAATAGGCCTACGGGAAGGATTAGCAGAAATAAATTGATATGCTTTTTGTGTCGGAATAGCTGCCATCCAACAGGTATGAATAAAAGCCAGTGCAACCAGATTAAAACAGCCGTTCGTTGGGCATCGGCTGATTCTGGAAACTCAAGCATGGCCCAGATGGAATAAAATGGAAGATAGATTACTGACAACAGGAAAAGCACCGCCACCGGGTCTCGTTCCAACACTGGCATCCAAGTTTTTGACTGCAAGGCAAAAACTAAAACCGTCAGTGACAAGCCAGCATAAGCAACGGTTGCGTTGAGTTGAAAGAAGAGGAAAAACAGGCAAAGCCCGAAGCCACCCACCGTGTCGGACCTTGTTAGATCAGAGCGACCGTCGATTTCGGGCTGACTGTTAAAAGCTAAAGCGGGCATAGTCAAATAATTTGTTGGAGGAAACGTAAGTCTTTATTGATCCAACCCCAATACCTCCAAATAGCGCTGTGTGCTACGCGCGACGGTAAAAGGCGCAACCGCTTCTTGCAGTTCTTCGTCCGAAAGCGGGTTGGACAGCGTATCCAGTACTGCCTTTGCCATGGCTTCCGGGTCGCCTACGGGAACCAACGCACCGTATTTGCCATTCGCCAAGGTTTCACTCGGACCGAACGGACAGTCGGTGGAAACGGCGGGGACACCCATGGCCATGGCTTCGATCAACACGTTGCCAGAGCCTTCCCAAGCCGAGGACAGCACAAAAATGGAGGCTTTTTTCATCCAAGCATAAGGGTTTGCGGCATAACCCGGCATGGAGACATGTTCATTTAAATCAAGCTCTTCCACCAAACGCTCCAAGTCTTGGCGCAATGGCCCCTCGCCTATGATGACCAGTTTGCAGTCTTGTTGTTGCCGCACGATTTTGAATGCCCTAATCAGGGTGGCAAAGTCTTTTTCTTTGGCTAACCGGCCAGCGCCCATGATGACACGGATGCTTGGGTCGTTGAGCCATGCATGGTCTATCGGTTCAGCGCCTTTTCGGTAAACATCCGGGGTGACAATGGGGCTGGATAGGGCAACCAGGCGCTCACGGGGGTAGCCCGCAACCTTGATGGTGTCTTCTATGACCCCCTCCGAAACCGTAATGATCAAATCCACGGAGGGAAACAGCCAGCGCATCGGCGCACAACGCAGCCAGCGTTGCAAGGGCGTTTTGGTATCCAACAGAGCCGAGATATTGTTGTGCAATTGCCCCACCAACCGAGTATCGACACGGGCAAATTTACGCGCCAGCACGGCAATGCGAATCGCCCGGTCCTTGGCCGCCATCAACACATCGGGACGTTCTTTCCGTAAATAGCGGATCAACGCCGGCAGGGCCAAATGCGTGTGCTTGACGTTGAGGTCGATGACTCGAATGTTTGGCCAAGGGATATCCGGCAACCAGCCTTTTTTCCCCACCACAGCCAGTAAATCGACATCCACATCATGGGCGGCCAAGCCTTGCAACAAATGATGGATGACCCGCTCGACCCCGCCAGCACCTGAGAACGCCACAAAAATTGCCAAACGCCTACGTTTCGTGCTCATTGAATCCCCAACGTTTCGAGATAAACCCGGTGATTATCCCTAACCATGCGTTCAATGGAAAAATGTTCCAATACCAATTCCCGCCCAGTCAGGCTGAATAGCTGCAATTGGTCCGGTTCATCCAGCAATGCGATGATATGCCTTGCCAAGCTTTTGCTGTCACCGGGCTTGACCAGAAAGCCATTAAACTTGTCGCGGACAATTTCGGGTATGCCCCCGGCCCGGCAAGCGACAATCGGCACGCCACAGGCTGCCGCTTCCAATAGGGAGACCCCCAAACCCTCCATGAAGGCGGGATGCACCACCATGTCCACATGGGGGATGACATGTTCGAGATCGGTGCGGAAACCTTCGAAGCGGACGAATTTGTCCAAGCCCTGCTTCTGGACGGCGCGTGTCAACTCGTCCTTGAGCGGCCCCCGTCCGAAGATAAGCACACGGGTGCGGGGATGTTTTGCCAGTATCGCCGGCAGCGCCTCGAAAAACACCGCGTGTCCCTTGCGCGGGATTAGCTGTGCGATCATGGCCAGCACCGGCCCGTCGCCGGTCAGGCCAAACTCCTGCAGAAACCCTTGGCGATTCACTCGAACCGGCCTGAACCGTTCCGTGTCCACCGCACTGGGAATGCAGATCACGCGATTGGCAGGCACGCCTGCTTCCAGCAACACTTCGCGTATGCCCTTGGAGATTGTAATGATGGTTTTGAACAGTGGGAATTTGAAGTGCAGATCGAAAAAACTGGGAGGGTTGTCCACCCGGCGGCTATGCACCATGGGCAGTTTTTCCAGCCTTCCAGCCAAGGCGGACAGCATGTCGCCCCGCCGACTGTGGATATGCAGCATATCCGGTTTTTCCCGGCGGATGACTTCGCGCAGCCGGCCAATGAAATGCACATCAAGGTCGCCTTTGGTCTTGATACGGTGGATTTTAACATCCGGGTTGGTGATGGCACCTATAATTTCAGCCCCTGCCGCGCAAACCAAGCCGTATTCGCCGGAGTGTCCCTTCAGGCCGTTTAACAAATAGGCGACTTGCCTGGCACCGCCATAAAGGTGGCGGCCCATTTCCACATGCATAATTTTCAAGTGTCCGTCTCCAATAGTTTCGTTGTTTCAGCCAGAATCTTTTCCACCGTGTGCAGCTTCATGCAATCGAATCGACCCTCGCAGGTGGGATGGCGTTTGCAGGGTGAGCAGGGCAAGGCTTCATAAAGCACTTTGGCCCGATCAAACCCGGTATCCAGATAGGGTCGGGTTGAACCGAACAATGCCAAGGTAGGGGTCTTCATCGCCGTGCCCAAATGCGTCAGGCCCGTATCGACACCCACGACCAGCACTGCCCGATCAATGATGGAAGCACACTGTATCAGGTTAGTCCGCCCGGTCAAATTTACCAGTTCCGGTGCGCTTGCCGCAATGCGATCCGCACTTTCTTTGTCGCCCGGCCCGCCTAGCATGATGACTTGCAGCCCGCGCCCGTCCGCAAACCGCCGCGCCAACTCCGCCCAGCGCTCCTCGAACCAGTGCTTTTGCGGGCGGGTGGTGAATGGGCAGAGGACAACGAAGTCACCGTTGATGCCCGAATCTGCCAATAATTCACTGACTTCCCGCCGCGTACCCTCCGCTGGTTTGATGTCCATGTCGAAATGTTTCGGGGCCGCACCCAAGGCATTGGCCAATTTCAAATACTCCCCGCCGATTCGCGGTGTTTCCGTGCGCGTGTCCAAGGTTTGCGTCATCAACCATTGGCTGCCTTCGCGGGAACCCAAACCTATGCGTGTCTTGCAACCGGAAAAATAGGCCCACACGGCGCTTTTCAACAGCCCCTGCATATCCAACACAAGATCGAAACCGGGTTGGCGCAATTCCCGGACAAAAGCACGAACCTCGCGGAAAAGCAGCAGGTAGTGGCCTTCCCTGCGCAATTTACGCCAGCGTTGGCGTGGCCATACGACGATTTTGTCCAAGCGCGGATTGCCCTGCAACAAATCGACATTGACCTCTTCGGTCAGCCAGGTCAGCCGTGCCTCGGGGTAGGCTTCGCTCAAGGCGGGAATCAGCGCCGAAGCCATGATGATGTCGCCGATGGCACTGAGCCGGATGATGAGGATGTTTTTGGGCCTGAAGTCTATCAAACAATCAATCAAGCGCAGCCACCTTCGGCAAAAGCCGGTCATAGAGGGTTAGATAAGCGTCCACAATGGCGGATTTGCTAAAATGAGCGTTGAGATATGCCCTCCCCGCCTCACCCAAAGCTTCTCGCTGCCCATCCGTGGCCGCAAAGATTTCTCGTAATCGTGCCGCCAGACGGTTGGGTTCTTGAATGGGTGTCAATAGGCCAGTGCGGCCTTCTTCAATCAATTCCACAGGCCCCGGTGTTTGCGTACTGACTACCGGAAGACCATGATTCCAAGCCTCCAAAATCACGTTTCCCAATGTTTCCCGCCGGGACGGGCAGACGAAAACATCGGCCAAGGCATAAAACGCATCGGGGGGGTCCTGCCAGCCCAACCAGCGCACCCGGTCTTCAAGGCCAAGCCGGCCCACGAGCGCTTTCAGTTTGGCATCCAATGGCCCCGTGCCTGCTATCAACAAGAGCAAGGGCCGGCCGCCGATCTCGCCTGGCAACAGCGCCAAGGCTTCCAGCAAATCATCGAAGCCCTTGATGTCGATCAACCGGCCCAAGGTGAACAACACCCAGGCATCGTTTGGAATGGACCAGTCGCGCCGCAGTGCCTGGATGGCTTCGGCTGAAGTTGCAATGGGGGCAGGCACGAAGTTGCCAATCTCGAAAACCCTGTCGGCGGGCAGGCCGGATTTGACCAGATAATCGCACAGCCCTTTGGTATTGCCGACCCAGGCGTGGGCATGGCGATAATAACCGTCAATCTTGTAATATCCACCGAGGCGGGCAATATGCACGGCTGTGGTATTTTTAGGCAACCGGGTAAGTCGGGTGGCCCTTCCCATATAGGTCTGCACGATGCATGGCTGCCTTGACTTTACCAGACTGCGTAAGCGCCAAATGCTCCAGGCATCCCATCCATTGGCGAGCGGCAAATGGATTTGCCCCATGCCTTCCCCGGCAATTGCTTGGGCGACCGGGCTGTTCGCCCGGCTGACGGCGGTGACGGTCTGCCCGGCCTCGTGCAGGGCGCGCACTAGGCGTACATAAAATTGGTCGGCCCCGCCGAATTGGCGGCTGCCCAGTACATGAATGGAAGGCAGCGACCTACTCATAGCGGTCTTTGCGCTGGTTTTTCACCGCCAACTTCCAAAAGAACCCGACTAAGCTGTCACCATAGGATATGGCCTTGCGCGGAATTTCAAATGCGTTGGGCGCGGTATTGGCCAATCCACGGCTACAGGTTAGTGCCGCCTGATAGCCTGCCCGTTCCACTGCGTCGCGCACATCCGGGTTGTAGTCGCCATAAGGATAGGCAAAAAATTTCACCGGTTCGCCCAACACCTGTTCCAGTGCGGACTTGCTGTCGGCAATCTCGCGCCACGCCTGTTCGGATGGCAAGCGGCTAAGGCGGGGATGGTTAATGGTATGCGAGCCGATTTCCACTTTGGCCGAACGCAGTTCGCGCAATCGGCTTGCCGAAAGCAGGGGCGGCTTTTCCCTTTCCCCGGCCAGCCATTGGGCAGGTTGCCCAAGCAACCCCGACACGGCGAACAGCACCGAAGGATAGCCAAATTCCGCCAATATAGGCAATGCGTTGTCGGCGAAATTCTCATAGCCATCATCAAAACTCAACACGACGGAACGTCGGGGCAGTGCCACGTTTGCAAACAGGGCGGAATAGGCTTCTTCCAGGCTGATGACCTGATAACCCGCAAATTTCAGCAAGGCCATCTGGGCGTGGAAACGATCCACCTCGCAGTAAGAGGAACGATGTGTCTCCGGTTCTTTGAATTTGCCCACTTGGTGGTACATCAACACGGAGATTGGGGGGGTCGGCCTTGGCTGGGTCATGTTTTTACGACGATGCGATGAATTCGATGGGATTGGCGAAGACATCGGGTTTCCCGCCCTTGCCTTCGATAAAAATGCGATGCCAAACGGCAAATTGCAATAGCGCCCAGAGGATTTCAGGCACATCCTGCTTGCTTGCTTGCCTACTAATGAGTGCGGCAATGCCCGCTGGCTCAAAAATGCCGGAAAAAGCCCTATGCCCAGGCAAAATTTTTCCAAGCTGTAGCAGGTTATCCCCTTGCAGGCACAAACCGACATGCACAGAAAAACCGCGCTTGGGCCGTCTGATCAATTCGGCACCGAAAATAGGCTCGGCCCAGCGCTTCAGGAAAAGTTTGCCTTCGCGTCCTTGCACCTTGAGTTCGTCGGGTAGGCACAGGGCAAATTCCACTAGGCGATGATCCAATAACGGGACGCGGCCTTCCAGTCCCCATGCCATCAGCATACGATCCACCTTCACCAATAATTGATCGGGAAGTTCCGTCGCCAAGTCGGTGTATTGCATCCGTTGCAAATCACTCCAAGCGTCCGGTGTGGAACGCCATGCATCCACGAACCCCTGTCGACCGGCGGGAAGGTGTCCGCGCAATGATTGGCACAGTAGGCGCTTCCGCCACTCGCCGCCCAATTGTCCACGGGTGCGGAAACCACCGGAACCCGGTGAACGCAGATTGGCCAGCCAGCGTTGGAGCTTGGTCCGGCGGTAACGTCCATAGCCGGCAAACAATTCATCGCCCCCTTCGCCACTGAATACGACCTTGAAGTCGCGGGCAGCCTCCCTTGCCAGCAGCGATGTGGGCAGGATGGCATGATCGACAATGAAATCGTCGGCGGCCCAAACGGCGAACGGCAGGTGGTTGAACAGTGTGGGCAAGCTCAACTCAATGATGTTGTGCCTTAGGCCGAAGCGTTTGCCGATGGATTTTGCGGCATCCAAGTCGTCTTGATTGGGTGCGTCGTCAATGGCGACAGTATAGGCAGCCAGTTCGCGCGTGCCTTCCTCCCGCCGCAGCCATTCCAATACCACGGAGGAATCGACGCCGCCCGAAAGAAATAGGGCGAAAGGCACATCGCTACGCATGTGTTCGAGCATGACTTGTCCCATCAAAACCTCGAATGCCTGCGCAGCTTCCGCGTATTGGACGGGCGCAATGGCGAGGGCGAAGGGGGACCAGTAACGGCGGCGCGATAGTACCCTGCCCGCTTTGAATGTAACCAGTTCACCCGGTTGAATGCGTTCCACACCTGCAACGATAGTCTGCATACCCGTATTGAAACCGGTTTCCAGGCTCTGGATTAGCGCCTCTGGCTGGATCGACGGGCCACCCGGCAACATGGGAAAAAGTGCCTTCTGCTCCGAGGCGAAACAAATCCCTTCCCCGGTTTCGGCGAAAAACAAAGGTTTCATGCCCAACCGGTCCCGCGCCAACAGCAGCTTCCCCTCCAGCTTATCGTAAAGGGCAAAGGCAAACATGCCGTTGAGCTTTTCCAGAAAGTTTTCGCCGTAATGCCGGTAGGCATGGAGAATCGCCTCGCAATCGGAATGGGTGGCAAACACCGCACCCAGCGTTTCCAAGTCACGGCGCAATTCGATGAAATTGTAGATTTCACCGTTGGCTATCAACACCAGCAGACCGTCATCCGCGAACAGGGGCTGGTCGCCACCGGCCAAGTCAATGATGGAAAGCCGGGCGTGGGCAAGTCCCAACGCCCCGTCAATGTGCGTCTTGATCTTGTCCGGCCCCCGGTGGGCTATGCGCGAGGCCAGCTTATCCAAGTGTTGGCTTTCGACCGCTTGTTGACGCAGAAAAATACCGGCTATGCCGCACATGGCATGAACTCCAGCGTCTGCAATTTCGCCCCAGTGGCCCAATCCCCGGCTGGCAATTCAGTGTGATTCATAATTCCCCGTCGTAGATGACTTGTTGATTAGGCAATTAACGATAAAGCCAAGAATGGTCGAACCAGCCAAACCAAAGGCGACGTACTGCATTCCCGTGAACAAATCCCTTTGGATCAGCCCCGCACCCAGCAGGCATGCGGTGATCCCCAATGGCAAAAAACCTAACAGGCTACCGAAGATAAAACCGCCATGGCTTACCGGGGCCAGCCCAAGCAGCACATTGTTATAGAAACCGTTCAATGGCAATTGCCGCAGCACCACCACCGATAATACCCCCTGATTTTCCATAAGCTTCGAAAATCCACGAAAACGCGAAAAATGGCGAAGGGCGTAATCCCTCCCGCGCCAGCGGAAAAACAAAAAGATAACATAGGAACCGATGAGTGTGCCGAGTTGTGACCAAATCAACCCCCATGTGAATCCAAAGGCCATCCCGCCGAGTGTGCATAACAGTAGGCGGGGGGTGCCAATGACGGTAAGCAATGCGGTGGCCACCGTGAACGCCACGGGCGCGGCGAGGCCAAACAGGGCCAGTTGATCCTTGATGATTTGACCATCAGCCAGCCAGTCCTTCAGCGGGGTCAAATAGACCACTAGGACCAGCCCGGCCACAACAAGGAAGACACCGCCGTTGACGATGCCAACCATGCGCCTCGTGGTGCGGGGTTCAATCTCAGAATGTCGGTTGCCGCTCACGGGGTGGGAAGTCTCAATGCAGAATGACAACAGTGGGCCCTCGGCGGGTGAATCAAGGCTGTGATTTTATTGAATCCCGGCCATCAAAGCCAGCCTGTGAGCGTAAATCAATGGAATCAAAGATATTTTACAGTATTTCACCGTTTGGCTTAAACGACAATCCCCCAGGTTCAAAACCCCGCCGTTCAATCTAGTGTATAATCCCCGCGCATCAAGCTTTAAAATCGCCGGGAAACAGAAGGAATGCAGAAGCTCAAACTCTTTGTCAGCCACAGTTCCAGATTGGATGATGTGGATCATAGCTACTCGAATGACGACCGTAATTGGCAGTTGCTTGAAACCATCTGTCAAGCGATTCGCGATAAATATGTCGACCAGATTGACGTTTTGGTGGACAAAGACCGGCTGAAACCAAGCGACGACTGGAATCACCGCCTGAATCTTTGGCTACAGGAATGCCATGCTGCCATCATTCTGTTCTCCAAACGCGCCATGGAAAATTCCGGTTGGGTGGCGAAAGAAGCCACCATCCTCAGTTGGCGGGCCGAATTAAACCCGCAGTTCAAACTCTTCCCCGTGATGCTGAAAGGGGAAACCACCCCGGACGACTTGAAAAGGGTTTGTTCCGGCGTGTTGCAGATCGACCGATTCCAGTGTGTTCATGATGCGCAAGAAGCCAAGGACATACTCGACGGCATCGCCGAAGCGCTGGATGCACTGAAAGACTTGGCGAAACTTCCCCTGACACCGATGGAAATCCTGCAAGAGGGCATCGCGAAGATCCTCGACCAATGCACCGAGGCAAGCTTGCGCTTGGCATTGGAGGACATTTGCGGTCGCCAGCCCGAAACCTTGGCGGATAAGAAAGCCTGTGCAAACCGGTTGGCCCAACTGTTTTTAGAAACCAAGCCTGACAACCCCACCCTTTGTTTTGCTACGTTTCAACAGGGCCTAGGCCCGCTGAAACCCCTGCCCTGTCCGCAAGAAGCCATTGATCTGCTCAAGCTGGTTCGTTCGCTGTGGGTAGAGCCTGACGATGCCGCTGCTTTGCGTCTGGCGAAAATCCACCGCCATCATGTGGCGCTGAACGGCCACTGTATCTCAGCGAAAGGCCCGGATAATAAAACTCGCTGTTACACCTTGGAGAGGTATATCGAACGCGCTTGGCCGTTGAGCAAGGACAAATTCCTCATCGTGAGCTTGACCGGAGCCAAACCCTTGGAGCAGATTCAACAAGAGATTCGGGACAACTGCTTGGGACTATTGCCGCCTTGCCCCTTGCCAAACGCAGACCAACTCAGCGATCAAGCAGTAAATGAAGATGTTAGAACCATCATCGTGCTAATACCGGCCTATAAAGACAAAGGTGGATTGCCCGATCCTGACAGTTTGAAGAAATTACTGGAATTATTCGCGATTTATAACAAAATCATGTTGGTTTTCGATTTGAGAGACGAACATCCAGAATTGCCACCTACCGTGAAATACGCCCAGCATAAATTAAGGGATAAAAACGCCATGAAAGCTTTTCTTGATTGCGAAAGCTTAGCCTATCGTCGTGAAAGCGCGGTTAAAACCTACCTGAATAATCTTTATTGAGCCAGGTCCATGAACAAACTCTACCAACCCAAACACTTAAAAATACCTTCAGCAGACTGGATATTGGAAGCTTCCGAAAACAACCAACCTTATGTTTTCAATGAAACAATAGCCATTGTCGTGGATGTGGCTTTAGCCACCCACCGGCCCTTGCTGGTATCGGGCAATCCAGGTTGCGGCAAGAGCCGGCTGGCGGATGCCATCGCCGCCGTGCAAGGCTGGAGTCTGCTGTCTATGACCATGACCTCGCGCACCCGCTTGGAATCGCTGACGGCGGAGGTGGATCAATTGCGTCGCCTCCATGATGCCCAGGCTAGACCAGAAAATTCCGCGTTGAAGCCTGATGCCTGCTATCTGAAACCCGGCTTATTTTGGTGGGCCTTCCAGCCAGAAACGGCAAGATATAGGGGGATGGACCCGTCGGAAGCGGAAACATATCAAGCACATCTGCCCTATCGGGGTATTCAGGGCAAAGAAAAAAGCCATGCCGTGCTGTTGATTGACGAAATCGACAAGGCCGAACCAGACCTTCCAAATGACTTGCTGGAGCCTTTGGATCAGAAGCAATTCGATCTGCCCGATGGTTTCCAGGTTCATGACAAAACCTATATAAAACTGTCTGAAAACATCCAATTGCTCACCATTATCACGACCAATGGAGAGCGCGAATTGCCGCAAGCCTTTCTCCGGCGCTGCGTGTTGCTGCGACTGCCTGATCCCGAACCGGACAAGCTGGTCGAGATTGCCCTGAAACATTTCCCCAAAGGCAATCAACCCCGAATTAAAGCCATTGCCGACAAATTTCCCGATTTTCGTGTGGAAGCCAAGTCGCAAAGTCGCAGACCGCCCGGAATTAGCGAATTCTTGGATGCCATCAACGCCTGTGAACAATGTGGAATTGAAGTCAGTGACAAGGATGATTCGGTTTGGAAAAAGATTGAAAATGCCGTTTTGGTCAAGGGCAAGACTTGATGGAAAAGATACGCGGCGAAATCCACTTGGGCGATTTTGCGCAAGCATTGGCTTCGTTGCCTTGGCAAAACGACGACCAAGCGCAAGCCATTGCCGCTTGTTTGGGTTTTGGTCTCGCGCCAAGCCTGCCGCCTAAGCCCAACGAAGGAATTTACGACCGGCATTCTTATAGCCAGCCAACCCCGTACAAGCCCAAGCTGCCCACCTCGCCGCCAGTGTTCATCCCACCTGTGCTGGAGCCTCCGCCAACACTACCGCCGACTAAGCTGGAAAGCCAAGTGGACAGTTGGCAAACGCTTGCCCCTCCAATTGAAAAATCACCCGATTGGTTGGGTGAAAAACACGAATCCGTTCAAACTATCAACGAAACCAAAATAGCCCGTCTTTCCTTGTTCCCGGAACAGACCCACCGACACATCCTTGCCGCCGCCTTGGCGACCCGGCGCATAGGCCACGACATCGACCTCCCAAAACTCATGGCCTCGCTATGTCGCCGCGAGGTGCTGACCCAATTGCCGTGCCGCCCGGAAGCCAGTTTGGAGCGTGGTTGCGACTTGCTGCTGGACTACAGCCCTAGCATGGTACCGTTTTGGGAAGATTTGAACGGCTTGATCGAACAAGTCGGACGAGTGGTGGGTGCTGCCAACGTGCGAGTATTCGGCTTCGATACCCGACCGACCGAAGCCAAACGCTGGACAGGGGATGGCAAACTGCAAGGCTGGCAGGTGCAGAAGCGCCCCGTGCTGGTGGCGACAGATTTTGGCATTAGCGGTTTGCAATGCCGTGCAGAGTCGGACCCGGCATGGCATGAACTGATTGCCGACTGCACGAAAGACGGCAGTCCCTTGGTGATTCTGATCCCCTGGCCGGAAGACCGTTGGCCCAAAGGTTTGGGTGGCTATCCCCAACTGGCCCATTGGAGTCCGCGCACCACGGCGGCGATGGTGAAAAGGCAAATCGGTCCCGGACATTGGATGAGATAGATAAGGAGCGTCAAAGCTTGCTTTGACTTTGGGCAGAGATAACTTAAACACTAAACAAAATCTCATGACTTGGCGCGATACCCATCGTTTTGAAAAGCGCATCCTGGAGGATGTCAAGGCATCATGGCCGAAGGAGATGATTGCTTTGGCCCGCTGTCTGGCCTTGGCCCCGCGCATTGAACCCTTATTGCTGCGCAATGCCCGCTTGCATTTTGTGCAGGAAGCCCAAGCCGAGGCAGAATCCCTGCTTTGGTTTAGCCCCTTGGTTGCCGCCCGCAGTACCCGCGAAATCGTATTCCATCTGGGTGTGTCGAAAGCCTTGGCGCAAGAATGCAGCGATGAACAGCGTGACGAGCATTGGCGGTTCACCCAGCGGCACACCCGCCATTGGAGCGAGGAAGACCGCTTGGAACGCGACCTGCGCTATTATGCCCTGAAGGACGACCCACAAGAGGTTCGGCTTAAACTACGGGAAATCCTTCGCCGTATCCATGACGAGTCGGAGGAATCTCGCATCGCTTTGTCCCGGTTGCTGAAGCGCACGATGCCCGTGATTGCACCCTATGGAGGAGATGACCTTGAAGCCAAGTGGTTGATCAAATTCGCCGCGCTGGCGCTGGGCGATGCCGGTGACTGGATGAATCCCGGACTGCCGCAAGCCTTGCCCGAATGGCTGGAAGCCAAACTACCCAAATTGCCCCCTCACATTCCCAAAGCTGAATTGGGCGTGGAAACCCGCACGGATGGCCGCAATCAAGTGCTGCATTTCATTGCCGCCGACCAAGTCGAGCCCAATAACCGCATTCCTTTGCCCAGCCCCTTGCCCGCCCAACTGCATGTCGCCACGGATGGGCCGGGGGCTTGGCATATTGTCAACTTGGGCACTCGTATTGTCATTGATCCGCCTAGCCAACACCTGCGCTTGACGACCTTGGATGGCCGACAATGCTTGTTGCGGACGGAGACTGCCCTCACCCCAACACCCCTCTCAGAGAGAGAGGGGCTTGATTCAACGCGAGTGTCTCCATTGTGGCTGGCACACACCAAGGCCGACAAAGACCAAGCGCAAGCCATCGCGGACTGGCTCAAAGCACAAGGCGTGGATGCAGAATTGTTTGAGGAGTCTGCTTCGTCGGCCAGTCCGTCCAGCGCCGAACCCAAACCTACCAAAGTGGTGCGGCTGTGGACCCAAGCCGCCCATCGTTACTGGGCCGAGCGTCCCGCGCAGGAAGCCAAGGCAGTGGCCGAAGGCTTATTACTGCTCATCGAGGACGTGGACCTGCCCCAGTTGGGCACTGGGCTAGGCCATGTGCTGGACTGGCGCGACTGGACTCGCTTGGATGCATCGCCCAATGCCCAAAAATTGCTGGACAAGCTTCGCCGCTGGCGCGACGGCGGCGAGATTGAGCCTAACGATAAGCCCCTCTCCCCACCGGGGAGAGGGGTTGGGGAGAGGGGGCAGATGGAATTTACCCCCGAAATCCAATCCCTGCTGGCCGAGATCGACAACCCCGACACCCCACCGCCGAGGCGGCTGGAAATCGGTGACCTCCTCGCCGAATTAGGCGACCCGCGCCCCGGTGTCGGCGTGGTTGAAATTGAAGTGCCGATCCCCCTCTCTGATGCCCGTTCCCAAGCTGATGCTTGGGAACGCGATCCGTCGGCTGTAGGGGCGAATTCATTCGCCTTTGAAGATTCTTCATCTGGGCGAATGAATTCACCCCTACAAGAGGGTTCTTCGATAAAGCAGGGTGAGGATGCCTTCCCCCCCCAAATCCAAGCCCTGCTCGACGAAATCAACAACCCCGCCACCGAACCGCCGCGAAGGCTGGAAATCGGCGATGAACTGGATAAGCTGGGCGACCCGCGCCGGGGCGTGGGGCTGGATGCCAGCGGCTTGCCCGACATAGACTGGGTGGAAATCCCCGGTGGGCCGTTCATTTACCAAAACGGCGAGACCCACGAATTGCCGACGTATTGGATTTCCCGTTACCCCATCACCAACCGGCAATTTCAAGCGTTTATTGATGCGGGTAGCTACCAGAAGAATAGCGAGGAGAACAGCAAGGCCAAGCAATGGCTGAACAAGCTGACGGGTCAGAAAACTAAGACCGAGTTGGTCTTAGCCGAATTATGGAAAGATTTGCAACAGCCCCAACCGGCAAAATCCAACTGGCCGCAAGGCAACCGCCCGCGCACCGATGTCGATTGGTACGAGGCTGTCGCCTTCACCCGCTGGCTGTCGGCGGTTTTGGGCTTGGAAGAAAGTGCCATTCGCCTGCCCACCGAGCAGGAATGGGAGAAGGCGGCGCGGGGCGAGCATGGGCTGGTCTACCCTTGGGGCAACGAATATCGATCTGGATTTGCCAATATCGACGAAAAATCTGGGAACGTTGGCAAATGGTATCTGAAGCAGACAACAGCCGTTGGATTGTATCCCCATGGTTGCTCGCCTTACGAGGTGGAGGACATGGCGGGGACGGTGTGGGAATGGTGTTTAAATAAATATGAAAAGCCGGATATGACCAAGGCCGACACCAGCGGCGACTCCCGGGTTTTGCGCGGCGGGTCTTGGGTCAGCTATCGAGACCTTGCGCGCGCCGTCGACCGCTACTGGCTCGTTCCCGTCCTTCGAAACAACCTCAGGGGTTTCCGGGTATTGTCTTCGGTCCCCATTCACGCTGTCCGCTGATTGGCTGTCCGCTGCACCGCCGCGCCAGCGGCGGTCGATTTTTTTTTTGTAGGTCGGCAACCCTTTGCCGACGAATCCATTGAAAAAGTAAGTTGTTTCAGCCGTGATTTTTTTGGTTGTGTTTGCTATAGTGGCGATGCTGGTTCGCCAGCCGGGTGCCCCGTAACCGACCTCCCGGGTTTTGCGCGGCGGGTCTTGGATCAACAATCAAGACAATGCGCGCGCCGACAACCGCAACAGGAACAATCCCGACAATCGAAACAACAACAGGGGTTTCCGGGTATTGTCTTCGGTCCACAGGGCATTGGCTTGGCATTGCTTGGGGCTTCCCGGTCAAGGCCGGTAAGACAAGCGCCAAGGCCGGTGCAATGGCGCGGGTGCGTCCGGTCCGCATGTCTTTTGGCATAGGGCCTATACAAAACTGAGGGCGTTGCCTGGATTCGCTCCCGTAGCGCCCGCCTTTCGATGAAGTGGGCGGCTCGGTTTTCAAAACCGAGTCGTTCTTTCAGCACCGTAGGCCGGAATAAGCCCGTCTACGGGCGTTTCCGGCAAGAGAATCAACCCCCGGCAGCGCGGCTTCTTTCGCCGGAAACGCCCGCCGGGGCGGGCTTATTCCGGCCTACATCGGACACCCTGCGTAACGTCAGTTACTTATGCGATTTTCAGCCAGCCGCCGAGCAGTCGGCCAATTTCGGCGACCAGCCGGCTAACATGCTCGTATTGCCCATTGTTCAGCCACTGCCATCGGTGTGCCAGGCGCAAATACAGGCGTACCGTGTCCAGGTGCGCATCGCACTCCAACAATAGTTGTCGGCGCTGCGCCCCGCGTTGCTTGCGGGCAAGAAACAATTTTTCCTGAAAATCCAACACCGCATCCCCCAAATGCCGGGTGACATTGTAACGGTAAGCCTTGGGGAATGTTTCCGTTTTGGGCAATAGCCAGTCCAGCAGGTCATATGTGCGTGTCAATAATACGAGGTCTTCTCCGCTTTCCGCCATGTGTTCGACTCCTTACAGTCTATACCAACAAATTTATGCCTTTGATAACCTTTTTGCAGCATGGCAAAAAGCCGCCAAGGGCAAGCGCTCAGGCCCCATGGTGGCACGTTTTGAAGATGGCGTGGCCGACCATTTGCTCGAACTTCAAGCCGAATTGGCCACCGGTAGCTATCGCCCCGGTCCCTATAAGCACTTTACCATCGAAGAGCCCAAACGGCGTTTAATCAGCGCCGCGCCGTTCCGCGACCGGGTGGTTCACCATGCTTTATGCAATCTGATCGAACCCCTGTTCGAGTCCCGTTTCATTCCTGACAGTTACGCCAACCGCTTGGGTAAAGGCACCCACCGGGCGGTCGCCCGTTGCCAAGCGTTTTCCCGGTCTTATCCCTATGTGCTTAGGCTGGATATCGTCAAGCATTTTCCGTCCATTGACCATCAAATCCTGTCCGATAATCTAAGCCGCGTCGTCGCCGACGGGCAGACCTTGGCGTTGATCGGGAAAATCATCGCCAGCGGCGATGGCATTGCGGATCAGGATTACCAGCCGCCTTTGTTCAAAGGAGATGACTTATTGGCATGGTGCCGGCCCCGTGGCTTGCCCATTGGCAATCTCACTTCGCAATTCTGGTCGAACTGCCATTTGCACCCGCTTGACCTTTTCGTCAAGCGCGAACTTGGCTGCAAGGCTTATCTGCGCTATGTGGACGACTTTGCCTTGTTCGCCGACAACAAAACCACGTTGGGGGAATGGAGGCAAAGGATTATCGAACGCTTGGCCGCGATGCGCTTGTGTGTCCACGAAAGCAAGGCCCAAGTGTTGCCGGTGCGTTGCGGCATCCCTTGGCTGGGGTTTGTAGTTTACCCCACCCATCGCCGCGTGAAAGCCCGCAAAGTGGTGGAGGCGACACGGCGCCTAGGCGAGGGTTATGATGCTTGGCGGTGCGGCAGCATCAGCTTTGGCGAATTTGACGCCAGTGTGCAGGGTTGGATCAATCATGTGCGTTACGCGGACACCTGGGGGCTGCGCACTCATGTACTAAAAAAATTTGTTTGGTCCAAATGTTCTTGGGCGTTTAATGTAAATTGAAGTTTCAAACTTCAATTTACATTGTTGAAGGGTAAGATGATTTCCAATAATGAATCCACCAAAAGAATCGTCCACGAAAAACACGAAAGGCACGAACGAATCTTGCTTTTGTTCGTGCTTTTCGTGTCTTTCGTGGACTCTATTTTTTTTCTACGAATCAGATTCTTCATGGGATGCTTTTTCTCAGGAATCACCTAAGAGCAACTCATCACTTGGCGTAATCCGCTGTAGCAACGGGCCGTGTCGGCTAAAATAATGGGAACGGAGTAAATTTGACTGACTCCTAAACGTTAATTTTGAAGTGATTGGTTGAATAACTGATGTTACGCGCAGCCACCAAAACTGTTGGCGGCAAAGGGTTGCCGCCCTACGATCTAGGGGTCTACGGTCTAGGGGGCTGGAATGGCCATAACCGCCGTAGGTCGGCAACCCTTTGCCGACTTGTGCGTAACATCAGTGAATAATTTCCACGCAAAAAAAAATCGACCGCCGCTGGCGCGGCGGTGCAGCGGACAGCCAATCAGCGGACAGCGTGAATGGGGACCGAAGACAATACCCGGAAACCCCTGAGGTTGAAACGAAGGCCGGGAAGGTTCCTGTTGCGGTCGGCGGCGCGCGCAAAGTCTAGAAAGTTGAGCCAAGACCCGCCGCGCAAAACCCGGGAGTCGCCGCTGATGTCTGCCTCTGTCACCTCCGGCTTTTCGTATTTGTTCAGGCACCATTCCCACACCGTCCCCGCCATGTCTTCAGCTTGGTAAGGCGATTTGCCATGGGGATACAGGCCCACTGCCGTGGTCTGTTCCAATTTCCAAGGTCCTGCTTTATCCCAAGTCTCGTCGATATTGGCAAACCCGGATTGGTATTCATTGCCCCAAGGGTAGATCAACCCACGCTCGCCCCGTGCCGCCTTCTCCCATTCCTGCTCGGTGGGCAGGCGGATGGTATTTTCTTCCAAACCCAACACCGCCGACAGCCAGCGGGTGAAGGCGACGGCCTCGTACCAATCGACATTGGTGCACGGACGGTTGGTTTGCGGCCAGCGAGAAGCTTGCGGCTCCGGCTTTTTCAAATCCCGCCACCAATGTTCGTCTTGATAGCCGCCGTCGTCGATGAAGGTTTTGAATTGTTGGTTGGTGATGGGGTATTTAGCCATCCAATAGGCATCCAGAGACAGCGTGGTTGGTTGTTTGCCTTCCCCGTACAGGAACGGGCCTGCCGGGATTTCGATCCAACTGATGTCGGGGACGCGCAGGGTGCGGGTTTGCGGGATGGGCTGCATGGGTGTCGGGCCTTGGTCTGGGTTTTGACGGCGAGTGAAAAAGCAAAGCAACCCTTATAGGGTGCGTCTGACGACATTTAACCAGAATCCAACCCTTTTTTGGGATGTTGTGCGACAGCGCAAATTTTTTCTTGACTCCCTAATTACGTTCGTATTACGATAAGCATACACAAATTGGGTCTTGGAGGAATCATGGCGCTCAAGCCCGTCACACTAAGGTTGGATGAAGAAGAGTACGAAAAGCTGAGAGCCCACCTGAGCAAATTCGGTGACCCGGATATCAATGTGGCCTACGTTCTGAGAGCCTATATCAGGGATGTCAATAGAGTGATGCCTTTCCTGATCAGTTCGGGATGGGATTTGAAAAACTACTTCGGGCTGGTCGGTTACTGGCTCAAACAAATCGGTTCAATCACCGATCTGGAGATGTTCGCAAAATTGCCGCTGAGTCCTTGGGCCTATTGGAAGCCAACCGAACCCCAAATCGGCCAAAATAGTGAAAATTTTTCGGCATCAAGCCAGGCCGAGCCGTTTGATCAGAACGGACATGCCGGGGAATCCAAATGAGGAAGACACGGGCTGAGCACACATCGAACGTTCCTTCCAATCCACTTTAACACTAACGACTGAACGAAAGAAGATAATATTATGTATACGAATCAAGACATCATGAAAAATATGATGGATCTGTTTTCAAACCCATTGTTTAGGACAGGGTTTTCCGAGTTTGTCACGAAAGCCCAGCAGGAAGGGCTTGAATCTGCCAAAAAGTTTTGGGGATTCTCAGAGTATGGGAAAACATTTCCCTTGACGGGCGATATCTACGAACGTTTGACCGATTGGTATTCGGTTCTCGGTTTTGTGCCTAGTGCGAACTACAACCAGGCGGTTGAGGAAAACACCAAACTGAAAGCTGAAAACCAACTCCTAAGAAATATGATTAAGGACTTGCAATTAAACCTTTTTACCGAAGGGGGTGAAAAAGCCCAGCAGGTTTGGCATGATATCATTGACAAACAAATCAAGATGAATACTGAAGTGGCCAATACTTTTTTTGAGGCTATTCGGAATTTCAAGGCAAGCAGTTAATTTTGTTGACTCCATCCACCATCAATTACCAACCATCTACAACCAAAACGAGGATACGACAATGGATAAAGGCATAGAGTTTTTTGACGCATGGGCAAAAACCCAGAAAGAATTTCTTGATACTTCACTCAAGACCCAGGAAGTTTTTCGTGCGCACTGGCTCGATTCATTGAAAAAGTCACAAGAGTCCTTTTTCAGCACAGCCAATTCTGCGGACAATCCACACGCACAGGATATCCTTAAGCTATTTAATGCATGGATTGGCACGATGATAAGCACTTCTGAACTTTTCAATGATGAAGTTGTGAAACTGCAACAATCATGGGGCAAGACTTTGGATAATCAGATTGAACAAAGCAAGGAATTGACTAAGGTGTTCACAGAATACCTACAAAAGGCTGGACCTAAATAGGTCATCCGTGCAAAGCGCCACCAAGGCCCAAGAAGAGACTGACATGGTCTCTTCTGGCCTGTGGCATGCATGGGTGCAATGCGATGCCGAAGAAGCTTGATCAAAGCCAACCCAAAGGGGAATCACATGGAAAATGTACAAAGTTATTTTGAAACCTGGTCCAAGGCACAGGAAAAATTGTTCGAAGGGTTTGTCGAAAACACCAAACGGGCACAACAATTATTTTTCAACCAACAAAATCCATTTCAGTTTGGCGATTCTGGCGGAGCCAATAACCTTTACTCATCTTGGATCTCGGCGGTGATGAAATCCCTGTCAGATACCGGTAGTGGTAGTCAAGTCATCAAAGACAACCTTGCCAAAATGCTGGGCGGCTCGAATGCCTACACGAAACTCTATGAAGTGTGGCTCCCGGTGATGAAGGCAGCCCAAGAGAGGAGTATGAATCCAGATGCCTATAAGGATTATATCGATCCTTCCAAATACAAGGAACTTATCGACAAGGTTTTTGGTTTTGACTCGGATGCCAACCAACTGATGCTCAATCAGGCGGTTCAATTTCTTGAAATGTTATCGGGGTCGGGGCAGCAGTTCGCCACACCTTGGCTGGAAGCGACGAAAGCAAGCCTTCAAGCCTATCCACAGTTTGCACAAGGACACCCGGAATCGTTCATCAAAATATTTCATTCGATGTTCAATGCCTTCGACAATACGGTGGGCAAGGTTTTCCATGTACCCCCAGTCGGCAAGGACAGGGAGAAGTTTGAATTGATCTTGAGGTGCTTTGACGACCTCACCGTGTATGCGGCAAAGAATACCGAATACCAGCATACGATTTACATCACCGGGCTTACCGCCATGGAAAAGGTCGTCGAAAGGCTTGCTGAAAAAATCAGTTCAGGCGAAGAAATCAAACAATTCGATGAATTTTTCGACATCTGGATCGACACGAGTGAGCAATCCTATTTCAAACTATTCCAAACCGAAGAATTTGCCAAGCTTCAGGGTGAATTGCTTGATACGTCATTGAACGTCAAGGCGCATTTTTTCAAAGTCATGGAGATGCATCTGTCTGACCTTCCCATCGCCCTGCGTTCGGAAATGGACGATCTTTATAAAACCGTTTACGACCTTAAGAAAACGGTCAAGAAATTAGAGAAACAACTCACTGAGGTGAGCCAATGACACATACCCTTTTGTCTTTTGACACAAAGTCCTTAATCAAGGAATTCGGCGACCTCAACACCAAGTTCATCAAGGGGGTGTCGGCGCTGACCGAGATTGAAGAAATTGATGTGGGTACCGCGCCCAAGGAATTAATTTATGAGGAGGACAAGCTAAAGCTGTACCGCTATAGCCGTAATGAACCGAACACCTGCCGGACTCCGGTATTGGTCGTTTATGCGCTGGTGAACCGTCAGTATATGCTTGACCTTCAACCAGACCGCAGCATGATTAGGAACCTACTTAATCTTGGCCTAGATGTGTTCATCATCGACTGGGGATACCCCAACAAAGCCGATATGTACCTTACCCTTGACGATTACATCAATGGCTATATCGACAATTGCGTGGATGTGGTTAGAAAGGTAACGCAAAGCAATAAAGTCAACTTAATGGGCATCTGCCAAGGCGGGACGTTTTCTGCGATTTATGCGGCACTCAATCCTGATAAAATCGAAAATCTCGTGACGCTGGTCGCCCCGATTGATTTCTCGACCAATGAGGGCCTATTGTTCAATTGGTCTAAGCATCTGAACATTGACGCCCTAGTGGATGCCTACAAGATCATTCCGGGGGATTTCCTGAATGGCGGTTTTTTGATGCTGATGCCCTTCAACCTGAATATCCGCAAGTATGTGGATATGTTGGATGTGATGGAAGACAAAGACAAACTGCTCAATTTCCTGCGGATGGAAAAGTGGATTTTCGACAGTCCAGGGCAAGCGGGCGAGTGTATGCGCCAATTCATCAAAGACTGCTATCAACAGAACAAACTCGTCAAAGGCGAGCTTAAACTAGGCGACCGTTTGGTGGATTTGGGCAATATCACCATGCCTTTGTTGAATATCTACGCTTCCGCCGACCACTTAGTTCCTCCTGCCTCTACAAAGCCTCTAAACGATCTCGTCGGCACCGAGGACAAAACGCTTTATGAGTTCAAGGGCGGGCATATTGGTGTTTTTGTGGGTGGAAGGTCACAAAAAGAACTGGCACCGGCCATTTCCAAATGGCTGCATGAAAGGGATAATGCACCAGAAACCCTAGTCGAAGGCGCCGAAGAAGCCGAGTCGGCTGTAGATGAAACCGCATCCGAGGCGGTTGAAGAAATCGCCCCAAAAAAACCTAGCAGAAGAAGGACATAAGTCGTTAATAGGCTTGTTCCCAAGCTCCAGCTCTCATCGTTATACACAAGTGTTGGAGAGCCGTCATTCCGGCATGGATGCCGGAATCCAGTCACAAGGATGTGAACCTATGGGCTGGCAACCTACCTGATTCAAGCACTTGTGCAAGCGGCAAGTTACCGTCCATGGCTCTGGATTCCGGCATCCATGCCGGAATGACGGTGTTTTCCCGTTCCGTAGGACTTGTGTATAACGATGAGAGCTCCAGCTTGGTTTATTGTAGGGGCGGGTTTGGAACCCGCCCCTACGAATGCGCCTTACCGCGTTGCGCCTTACGGCCTTGTTGGGCGGGTTTGGAACCCGCCCCTACGAATGCTCCTTACGGCCTTAAGCCGCTTGCTTCATCCTAGGTGCGGCCGGCACAGTTTCACCACTTTCAATATAATCAGCCTTGACCATTTCCCATACTGTTTGTAGTTCTCTTACAGCGGCTTCTGGCGTGTCCGAAAACGCTGATATTTCAGGCATTTCAATGAAATGCGCCAGCCAGTGTTCGCCATCAAAATAAAGCTTCAAAGTAAAACCGTCGAAACGCTCGTCTTTCATCGTTCTTTCTCCAGTCGATCAAGGAATTGCCTGACTTGATAATCTTTAGCTTTGCTATTGCTTCCGTTTTGAATAGGCAAACGGAATCCTTTTGGTGAATACCATAACTCATGACTGCCCGATTGTCTGCGTTTTTCCCATCTTGACTGCCGAAGTAAAGTTTGAAATTCTGCAAAGCTTATGCTTCCGGGATTTTGTATGGCTTGGCTAAGTAGTTTCTCTCGTTTAGTCATATTCTAAATGTGCAGTACGGCGCAATAGTGGTTAGCAGTATGTTTGCAAACCGTCCGGTCATCCGGCGCAATACGCGGCAAGCCGCTATTGCGCCTTACGGCCTTGGGAACGCGGCATAATGTAGGGGCGGGTTCCAAACCCGCCCTTATTGCGTTGTGGGTTGTTGGGCGGGTTTGGAACCCGCCCCTACGAATGTGCCTTACGGCCTTAAGCGGCTTGCTTCATCCGAGGTGCGACCGGCACAGTTTCACCACTTTCAATATAATCAGCCGTGATGCGGTCGATGGCGGACACCCAAGAGGCCAAGGCCGAGCAGGACTAGGAAACCTGTTGAGGGTTCTGGAACGGCGTTAACATAATCATAGGTGAGCGTGACACTGCCGGTCAGGGTGCTCGTAATGTTGGCCATAGTTGTGAAATCGACGTAGGCAGTATTGGGGGCTATGTAGCTGAGATCAAAATTGGAGACGCCTGTCATGACGGCCAGAATGGCTGGATCATACTTGACCCCGGCGTCGGAGACCAGAAACGTTTGCGATTTACTCGATGTGGCGGATTGTGCCGGGACGTTGCTGTTGGGACCGCCGCCGTTGCCGCCGCTGCTGCCGCCGCTGCTGTAGCTGATTGCATTGACGTAGATGGTTCCATTGTTAACGATATTAAAGCTACCGCCGCCACCACCGGTGGTGCCCGAGGTCGTTACATCGACCGACCATCCGATATAGAACGATTGCAGCGTGCCGAGCGAGGCGGTGAACGGTGCAAAGTTGGCGGTCAACCCAGACGCCCCGGCATGAATGATCTTGCCGCTGCCCGATGTCGTTTGGGTGTTGTTAAAGTTTGTCACATAGGTGATGGTCGATGCCTCGGTTGTGCCCGCAAGCGATGCCAAAAACATATAAGTCAGAAGCCATTGTTTTTTTTCGGTTTTCATGATTTTCCAGTATTAAAGTAAGCGAGGGAAGGTATGGGTTTAGGAGTGACAGCCAATTACATTTCTGTCCGTGTGCATTTTAGCATAACGCAAGGGCAGAATAAGCTTAAGGCGATTTAAGCTTTCTCCTGCAAGATGCCTTGCAAGATTTACTGATATTTTCAAGCCGCCTCATCCAATTCCAAACGAACTCGCTTTCCAGCGCGGGTCGCCAAGCCGATTAACATATCCAGACTAAATTTTTTCCATTTGCCCTGTACTAAGTCAGCAACACGGGCTTGAGGAATGCCTAAGCGTTCTGCGGCTTCTTCTTTCGTCCAGCCTTGTTCTTTTACATACAGCGCCAAGCTAATCATTAAATCGGCGCGCATTTTCAAAACATCGGCCTCTTGCTGAGGCGAACCGAGTGCCAAGAAAATATTATCGTTGGCTTTAATAATGTCGAACATTTTACTCACCTATCAGTCGGTAGCGTTGTCGAGCCATATTTATATCTTGTTGAGATGTTTTTTGGGTTTTCTTTTGAAAGCAGTGCAACACATAAACTCCCTCTGGACGGGTGGCAAGATAGATAACCCTGAAAGCGCCTTTTTCATGGATACGGATTTCCCGAACTCCAGCACCTATACCCTGCATGGGCTTCCAATTTTCGGGATCGAGACCTGATTGAACCCGTCTTAACTGAAAACCTGCCTCATTACGCGCTTCGGCAGGAAAATTTCGCAAATCAGCTAAACTACTACCCAGAAAAAAGGCATCTTTCATAGAGACATGTATTTAAGTATTTAGCACGGATGGATAAAGCGAAGCGAAACCCACCAATCACATCGGTGCTCCAAATGATGGGCTTCGGCATCCCTGCCTCTACCCACCTTTCTACCGGATTACCGCACCCGCTCAACCAACATGGCAATCCCCTGCCCGCCGCCTATGCACAGCGAAACCAGACCTAAGGACGAATCCCGCTTCACCATTTCATAGAGCAAAGTGACCAATACGCGGGTTCCGCTGGCCCCAACCGGATGACCTAAAGCTAACGCCCCGCCATTGACGTTGACCTTGCCCATGTCCCACCCCATTTCGCGATGGACTTGGATGGACTGGGATGCGAATGCCTCGTTCACTTCGATCAAGTCAAGATCGTTGATGGAGCAAAGCCCTCGCGCTAGCAGACCTTGACACGCACTAATCGGACCCAAGCCCATGAACGCAGGGTTCAATGCAGAAGATTGCGCACCGAGAATCTTGAACGCCCAAGCGGGGTTCATTTCGATTAAAACGTCCTTGGAAACCACTAGCACAGCAGCGGCACCGTCATTGATGCCCGATGCATTGCCGGCGGTGATGGTTCCAGTCGCGCTGAAGGAGGGTTTCAACTTGGCGAGGCTCTCCGCCGTCGTTCCATAACGGGGGTGCTCGTCGGTGTCGAACACAATTTCCTGACCTTTGCCCTGCTTGATGCGGATCGGCACGATTTCATCCTTGAATTTGCCCGCTTTGATGGCCGCTTCAGTTTTTTGCTGGGAATGGGCGGAAAACTCGTCTTGATCCGCACGCGAGATTTGATATTTTTCGGCGATGTTTTCGGCAGTGGTCGCCATGTGGCAGTCGTAGAACTTGTCCCACAGCGCGTCACAAATCACGCTGTCGGTCACTTCGCCGTGGCCTAGGCGTTGCCCCCAACGGTGGGCTTTAAGCAAATAGGGCGCTGCGCTCATTTGCTCTGTGCCGCCAGCGACCACCACTTGGTTGTCCCCCGCGGCAATCGACTGCCCGGCGAGGGCAACGGTTTTAAGCCCCGACCCGCACACTTTGTTGACCGTAAACGAAGGGATGTTTTCCGGCAAACCCCCCTTGATGGCGGCTTGCCGGGCGGGGTTTTGGCCCAAGCCGGCCTGGATGACATTGCCCATGATGACTTCGTTCACCTGTTCGGGCGAGATTGACGTTCTGGCGACAATTTCGCGTATGACTTCCGCGCCAATGTCAATCGCATTCAACGGGGCCAAGGTTCCGTTGAATTTGCCGATGGCTGTCCTACATGCACCTACGATATAAGCATCCATTAGATTCTCATGCCTCCATCGACTTCAATGACCCGTCCGGTGAAGAAATCATTGTTGATGATGAACTGGACGGTTTTCGATATTTCCTCCATTTCGCCCAAACGCCCCGTGGGGATTTTCTCAATCAGTTTGTCCAGCACTTCCTGCTTGATTTTGGCGACCATTTCCGTGTTGATGTAGCCCGGTGCAATCGCGCCGACGCGGATGCCATAACGGGCAAGTTCCTTCGCCCAAGTGACCGTCATCGCATCGACGGCGGATTTTGAGGCAGAGTAATTGGTCTGGCCAAAATTGCCGACCCGGCAAATTGAAGAGATATTGACGATCACGCCTTTGACTTTATGCTTGACCATGTGGAAGGCTGCTTCCCTTGAGCACAGGAATACGCCGGTCAGATTGATGTTAATCACCTTTTCCCAGTTGGAAAACGGGAATTTGGTGATTTCATCGCCTTTTTGTTTGATGAACAGCGCATCGGCAGTGATGCCGGCATTGTTGATGAGGACATCGACCGGGCCGTTGGCAGCGGTGAATTTTTCAAAGAAGGCTTCCACTGCCGCTTCGTTGCTGACATCGACAATTTCACCCTCAATGCCGGTCTCCGCCTTGAGCGTATCAAGGTTTTCTTGCATGATATCCAGCACATAGGGCTTGCCCCCGGCTTTTTTCAAGTCTTCGGCAAAGCGTCTGCCCAGGCCGCGTGCGCCACCCGTGATTACAATATTTTTACCTGCAATTTCCATCTCAGTACCTTAGTGATTACAAAAGAAATTTTTGGCATGGGGACCAACAGGCCGCACACCATTCGACCTGATATTGTAGTCCTTCTAATAAAACAAGGTACACTCATTCGGGTGAATAATGAGGTTACTCAAGGTTGAAGGCTCTGCTTCCAACCTGCGGCCCTGCGGGCGGTCAACCGGACAACTAGGCCAAGATGACGATAATGAGCGCTATATATTGCGATTTTGCTCAATTCGTCTTAAGGTGTACGGGGTTTACCGTCAAGTCTCAGGTGGGACTGCCCAAGCATCAACGACAGCGACACTTTTTCCAAACTCCACAATAATTATTTAAGGAGAACTCTATGACAGAACTGCTAGCAGTCCTAATCGCAATCTTCGTGGTTTATGCTTTATACGAGGTATTCGCGACGGTTTCCCAGTCAGGCGACGGATTGGAGCGGACGGTCGCAGATAGCCGTCCCGCTCCACGACCCGCACCGGTAAAGCAGGCTGCGGCAGCACCTGCGGCGGTGGCCGCCGCCCCGCCTAAACAGGCCAAGCCGGTTGCTGAACCAGACAAGCACCTTAATCTGCGCGATCCCAAGACGGGCGATCTATCACCCACTCCGAGCAACTACCGTTTCGCCAAGAAATGGATAAAAGAGGCTTTGGTGGCCGAAGGGTTGCTCCCGAAAGTGTACAAAAACTCCGAATTGACCGAAACGCTCAATTTAAAAGCCAAGGAAGCGATTGAACAATTCAAGCATTTGGAAAAATTCCACGCTTGACAGTGCGTTTCGTCTGTCGATGGGGCATTTAAGGGGGGTGACGGCATCTTCAATGGGGCGGAACGAATTGCAATTGTGAAATGGTTTTAGTGGGGGTAAAACCGGATAAACTGTTTCATGCTGCGATTCGATGCGCTTTGGGTTCGAGTGGTCTAAAATACCCGCAACAAGGCAATAGCCTTATGATGTGCAATCAAGACGAGGAAACCCATGAATCTCCATGAATATCAGGCCAAACGCCTGTTTGCCAGTTACGCGGTGGCAGTCCCAAGTGGAACCCCTGCCTTTTCGCACGAAGAAGCCCGCAACGCCGCCGCTGCATTGGGCGGCGAACGCTGGGTGGTGAAAGCACAAATCCACGCGGGCGGACGCGGCAAGGCCGGCGGTGTCAAGCTGGTGGACAGCCTGGATGCCGTCGCAGAAACGGCGCAGGCAATGCTTGGGTCCTGTCTGGCCACCTACCAAACGGGCGGGGTGGCTTTGCCCGTCAATGCCGTGTTGGTGGAGGAAGTCAGCCCCATCGCCCGCGAGCTTTACCTGAGCGTGTTGGTTGACCGTGCCACCGAGCGGGTAATGTTCATGGCCTCCAGCGAGGGCGGTGTGGAGATTGAGGACGTTGCGGCGAAAACCCCGGAGAAAATCCTCATCCAAAAAGTCGATCCCATCGCCGGCCTACAAGCTTACCAATGCCGGGACATTGCCTTTGGCTTGGGGCTGCAAGGCGACCAAATCAACGCCCTGACCCAATTCATGCAAGGGCTTTACACGTTTTTTCTGGATAAGGATGCCAGCCAGATCGAAATAAACCCTCTAATAGTCACCGTCGACGGCCGCTTGTTGGCCTTGGACGGCAAAATCAACATTGACGACAACGCCCTGTTCGCCCATCCTGACATCGCCGCGTTGCGCGACCCAGCCCAGGAAGACTCAAAAGAAAACGCCGCCAGCGAACATGGTCTCAACTACATCACGCTAGCCGGCAATATCGGTTGCATGGTCAACGGAGCCGGTTTGGCAATGGCGACAATGGATGTCATCAAATTGCATGGCGGCGAGCCGGCCAATTTCCTCGACGTGGGCGGCGGCGCGACCAAAGAGAAAGTGGCCGAAGCCTTCAAACTGATTCTGTCCGACGACACCGTCAAAGCCGTGTTGATCAACATTTTCGGCGGCATTGTCCGTTGCGACATGATTGCCGAAGGGATTATCGCGGCGGTCAAAGAGGTGGATGTCAAAGTCCCCGTGGTCGTGCGCTTGGAAGGCACCAACGCCCCGGCGGGCCGTCAATTGCTGACCGAATCAGGCTTGGCCATTATTCCGGCGGAGGATTTGGACGAAGCGGCGAAGAAAGTCGTTGCATCGGTGGCCTGACCCGTGCAGGCATCTTTCATCAAAACCTATCGGACGCCCGTCAGTTCGGGCGACGGCCATGGCGAACCCAGCCTTGAACCTCGGGAAACTTAAGCCCTTATCAACATTTGGATTTTCCAGTATGAGCATACTCATCGACAAAAACACCAAACTCCTGTGCCAAGGCTTCACTGGCAAACAGGCCACTTTCCACTCCGAACAATGCCTGGCTTATGGCACCCAATTGGTCGGCGGCGTCACGCCGGGGCGCGGCGGGCAAACCCATCTGGGCTTGCCGGTGTTCAACACCATGCGACTGGCTGTGGACACCACGGGTGCGACTGCCAGCATGATCTATGTGCCGCCACCCTTCGCCGCCGATGCGATCTTGGAAGCCGCCGATGCGGGCATCAAACTCATCGTCTGCATCACCGAGGGAATTCCAGTGCTGCAAATGCTGCGCGTCAAAGCCGCATTGAAGTCTTATGATGCCAAGCTGGTCGGACCGAACTGCCCCGGCGTCATCACCCCCGGCGAATGCAAAATTGGCATCATGCCCGCTTTCATCCACAACCCCGGCAGTATCGGCATCGTGTCCCGTTCCGGCACCTTGACCTACGAGGCCGTCCACCAGACCACCCGTGCGGGCTTGGGCCAAAGCACCTGCGTCGGCATCGGCGGCGACCCGATCCACGGACTGGACTTTATTGAAGTGCTGGAAATGTTCCAGAACGACCCGCAGACCAAGGGCATCATCATGGTCGGTGAAATCGGCGGCAGCGCCGAGGAAGAGGCGGCGGAATACATTCAAGCCCACGTCACCAAGCCCGTCGTCGGCTACATCGCCGGCACCACCGCGCCCCCCGGCAAGCGCATGGGCCATGCCGGGGCCATCGTCAGCGGCGGCAAAGGCACCGCAGCCGCCAAATTCGCCGCAATGAAGGCCGCTGGCGTTTCCATCGTCGATTCCCCGTCGAAGATGGGCAAGGCGATGGTGGAGCGGTTGGGGTAGGGTATTCTAGTGTCTTTGCGGGTTCCTTTGCCTTCCTGTCGGGAATCCGTGCCTAAGAAACTCCCGCCTGTTCGATTTTTTTAAAACCACTAGTAGGAGAGAATCATGCCTGATCGTTACGCGGAAGAACGGTATGACTCATCATTAGCCCATTGCACGGCACTTGAACTGCGCAAGGGGGAAAGTATCCAGGCAGTGCCGGATGTATTGATCTCACTTCCTACATTGACACTTTTGTAGCCAACCTAGAGCAAGAAGGCGCGATGAAGAAGTGCCAGATACATTTGATAGTTCAATACACGAAAGTTTCAAAATGAACTCACGAGTTCTAGATATCAGCCTCCTGTTTTTTGGTATCTGTCTTTTTGCTGGGTTGGCACTATTCAATTACACGGTGATCGTTGAGGCATTTGGTGATGGGCCACCCTATTATAATCGCACAACCAACATGGATAAGTGGACTAATCCACTACCGATGCTTGCGATAGTTGATATTGTATTTGCATTGGTTTGTGTGTTGGTGAACCGTTTTAGTTGGAAGAATTGGAAAGGCTGACTATTATACAGCAGTTTCGCTATTTGGTGCGGCGGCAAATGCACGGCAGCCGCCAAATTCGCCGCGATGCAAGCCACCGGCGTTTCCATCGTCGATTCCCCGTCGAAGATGGGCAAGGCGATGAGTTTGGCAACGATAAAGCCATAACCCAACTGTAGCAATAAAAGCCAAGATACTCAAAACCATTCCTGATTGGGACTAGATGAATTTTGACTTATTTCAGCGTCAATGTCGAAAGGCCCGGGTGGAAACGTAAACACGCCCACCCGAGCCCATCAACTCGATTGGCTTATTGGCACTTAAGAGAAAAAGGACTTCACTTTTGCCAACGAATCCTTCAATCCCTCTTGCACAGTATTCCATTTCTCTTCGGCCTCATCCTTGAAATCGTCCCAAAGATGGTCGGCCGAAGCGATGACCTCGTCCAATTTCGCCTGGCCTTCTTTAAGCTTGGCCTGAAGTTCAGGCAACTGCTCTTCGTACTTTGCCTTCAGGTCGTCTGCCGCACCGGCAGCCTTGGCTTGCAGGGCGTCAATATCGCCTTTTAATTCATCGATCTGTCGCTTGGCTTTATTGATGTATTCATCTTTTGCGGACTTGGCGGCATCCACCATGTCACCGGTCACATCGGAAACCTTGTCCTGCAAGCCTCCAAGACCCTCTTTCAAGTCACCCATCTGTCCTTTGGCTTTATCAATCAAATCGTCTTTCGTACTCATAGGGATTACCTTTAATGTTTTTGGAATGCAAATGCTGTCATAAAAATTGAAAATAGGCAAACTATCTGTGCAATGAACAGGGACGATTGTGCGAACGCTGATTCCGCAAAACCACCCAATTGGGCTGAACGATGACCAAAGCCCTGATTTTCATACGCCCCACCTCAACCCCACAGGCAACGTGACCTCCATGGCAATCGGCAAGTGGTCGGAGCAGGCGAAGCTGATCGCCCACAGCTTATCCACCCGTATTTCCGGGGTCACGAGTATGTGGTCGAGCATGATGCGAGGATGCCAACTCGGGAAGGTCTTGACCTCGAATAACGGGTCGCACAATCGGGTGGAATGGATCAGATGGCGGATTTCGGGGGAATCGTGGGTACAGTTCAAATCCCCCATCAGAATGACATGGGGTAGGCCACGAATGATTTCAGCAACAAAGGCCAACTGCTTCAAACGCGCACGGCGGCTTAACGCCAGATGCATCACGCACAAATGCAAAGCAGTATCCCTCTCCTCGCCAAAACGTGCCACCAAGACACCCCTGCCGGGCATTCCGGGCAAGCTATAGTCAACAACCGCATCCGGCTGCAACCGGCTCAACAGGCCATTGCTATGCAGGGCAATATTGCCAATGCGCCGGTTGACTTGGTTATGCCAGTGCGGAAAACCCGCCGCTTGGGCGAGATATTCCGCTTGGACGATGAAATGGCTGCGCGACCCGCCACCATCGACCTCCTGTAGCCCGACAAGGTCAAAAGGCGCCAACAGTGCGGCAATCCGGTTTAGATTGCCGATGCGACGGCCACCCGGAAACACATGCCGCCAACCGCCGGTAAGATACTCGTGATAGGCTGATGTATTGATGCCGGTCTGGATATTGAAACTCGCTAGTTTCAGGCTGACCGTTTCGGCTGGCCCCCCCGCCGTGTCCGCCATTTGGCCGGTGTTTTCGGGCATTTAAACTCTAGGCTCCTGCAAACCCCTCTCCTTTAACCTTAACCCTGGGGGAATGCAAACCATCACTTCAAATGTTTGGCTGCACTTTCTTGCTTGATCAAGGCATTGGCTGTTTCGAACATTTTGTCGAAACTCTTGGCCTTGGCGGCTCCGATCCGGTATTTGCCGTTGATGACCAACGCGGGGGTTCCATCAATGCCATAACTCGGTGCCAGCACTTCGGCCTGTCGCATCTTCGCATCGACCGCGAAGGATTTGTAAGCCTTGTGGAAATCTTCCTCTTTCACGCCGTGGGCGGCAAAGAATTTGGCGAGGTCTTCCTCGGATTCCAGAGTTTCTTTTTTGTTCTGGATGGCATCGTATAAATCGTCATGAACCTTGTCCAGCACGCCCAAGCTTTCCGCCGTGAAAAACGCCTTGGCATGGGCGGCCCAATGGGCATTGAAAATGGCCGGCTGGCGTTTAAACACCACATAGTCGGGCTTGGTTTTCAGCCAGTCTTTGATATGCGGTTCGAAGTGATAGCAATGGGGACAACCGTACCAGAAAAATTCTAGCACTTCGATTTTCGAGGGGTCAGCCGTGGGGTGCGGCGGTGTAACCAAATCATACGCCAATTCGGCATTGTCCGCTCCAGCCTTGGGGGGTTCGGCGGCGACACTGGCAACCGTGAATGCACAGAATAAAAAAGCCAGACTTAGAACCAATTTCAACATTGCTTAGTCCTTATGGAATAAAATGTGGGTGTCATACAGTAAACCGACGGCGGGCCGTATCCGGTTGGGGGTGTGGCCCGCCGCAAGGTTATTGCAGGCCGGAGGCGTAATCAGCGGCCGCGTTGATTTCATCATCGCTCAAACGGCTGGCGACGGCCTGCATGATCTCGTGGCTACGCTCACCCGACTTATAGTCGTGCAAAGTCTTTGCGATATAAGAGGAATATTGCCCCCCCAAGACGGGATAAACCGAAGACGGATTGCCCTCGCCCTTAGGCCCATGGCATGCGGCGCAAGCGGGCACGGCCTTGGCAGGAATGCCCGTGCGGAAGATTTTTTGCCCCAATTCATTCTTTTCCGCCGGCTCGGGCTTGAGTTTGTTGCTGGCAAACCAAGCACTGATGTCGGCAATGTCCTGGTCTGTAAGCGACTCGGCCATGGCATTCATCACCGTCTGGTCGCCCCGCTTTTGCGACCTGAACACCCGCAATTGCTTGGTCAGGTAGGACGAATGTTGCCCCGCCAGCTTGGGGAAGACCGGCGCTGCGGGGTTGCCGTCCGCACCGTGGCACCCGCCGCAGGCTTCCGACTTGGTTTTGCCGGCAGCGGCGACACCCAGGATCTGTGCCGGCGGTGTTTGCTCCGCGAGAGCCTGGGCTACGACAAAGGATATTGCCAAGCCAAAAGCCATCATTGTATTTTTTTTCATTCTTTGAACGCCTCTTATGATGAAAGCCTTTAATTCGCTGCGCGGGACAGGAAGCACCCCGCCCGCACGGTTTAATTTAACTGGTCAATCAAATACGGGTACACTAGAAAAGTCAACCTAATAATGAGTGCCTTTATGAACCCTCTTTACCATCAAGCACAATTCCTCCTCAGCGCGTTGCAGTTGAAGGATGCCCCGTCGGATGAAGGCAGCGAAATTGCCTTCGCTGGCCGCTCCAACGCAGGCAAATCCAGTGCCATCAATGCGATAACCAACCAGAATTCGCTGGCGCGTACCAGCAAAACGCCGGGGCGCACCCAAATGCTCAACTTTTTCACGCTGGACGAGTCGCACCGCTTCGTCGACCTGCCCGGTTACGGCTATGCGAAAGTACCCGAAGACGTCCAGAAAAACTGGGGCAAAGCCTTGGAAACTTACCTGCAAAAGCGGCAATCGCTACGCGGTGTTTTCATCCTGATGGACATACGCCGCCCGCTGACCGACTTGGACTGGCAAATGATCGAATTGTGCCGACATTGTAACCTACCTCTGCATGTTGCACTCACCAAAGCCGACAAACTGAGTCGCGGTGCGGCCAAAGGCACTCTGCAAAAAGTCCAAGCGACCTTGTTGCGGGAGGCGGGCGAAGCGGAAATTTCCGTGCAATTGTTCTCCGCGCCCCATAAATCGGGCATTGAAGAAGCCCATGCCTTGCTGGATCGGTGGATGGGGCTGGGTGGGGAAAGGGCTGTTTGCCTTTGACAATGACTGCTTGCACCTTGCCTGCGAAGTCTGCCTGGCATTAGGCTGAATCGATGCAATTCTATTTTTCCGAGGTTTTGCCCTCGTTCCCACGCTCCAGTGGCACTGCCATTAAGTTAAGCCGTTCGTGGTGAGCCTGTCGAACCATGAACGGCTTAACTTCCAATGAGTTGGATTTTTCCGTTCACCCCCATTCGGCAAGCTCAGACAGGCTTCGACAAGCTTAGGGCGGACGGAAAAATCCTTAACCTAATGGCGAGTGCTGGAGCGAGGGAAGACGCACCTCCTTCGTCGGCACATCAACGGCATTGTGTGCTAAAATGCCTCAACTTCCGCTTAACCTTAGGCTTTGATGTGTTGACAGCGCTGCACTACCAACGAAACCGTCCTTACCTGCACTTGCTGATTTTCGTGCTGCTGGTAAGCTGGGTTTCCATGCTTGTTTCCGCGACGTGTTCCATGCCTGGCTCATGGCGGGTATCATCCACCGATGTCATGCCAGCCGGATGTCAGGGCCCTGACAGCCATGCTGCGAAACATCAAGGCCATACGGTCAAACCTGTTCAAGACTGTTCTCTAAAACCCTGCCCCGATTCCCAACCCAATCCGGTTTTTGGATTCAAAATCGACCAGCCGGATATGCCGCTGATCGTCCCTTTGCTTGGCTTGGCTGATTGGGCATTTGCTCAATGACCGCACGAGTCGGCGTGTCCCCTGCCCGACGGCCCCGCCGGATGGCCGGCGTGTCCCGCTGATTTTCCGCTTTTGCACCCTTCTGAACTAGCACTTCCCCTCTAGCCGATCTGCGTCTGCTTAGGCGCTTAAGGGCTTCCGTGCCTTGCGGAACCGTTTCTGTCGAGAGGAGAATCAAAATGTCTTTCCTGTGTTTTTTCCCATTGCGGCATCGTGCCTCGTTGGCCGCATTTGCCTTGATTTTTTGCTTTGCCCTGTATTCGTCTGCCCTGCTTGCCGATGAACCGGATTTGTCTATTCAACAATCTGTCGAACAGGCTTTGTCCGGCAACCCCGGCATTGCCGAAATCAAATCCCGCGCCGAAGCCTTGGCCGCCATTCCGTCCCAGGAAGGGGCTTTGCCCGACCCGACATTGAACTTCGGCATGTTGAATGTCCCGACGCGCAGTTTCAACCTGCAAAAGGAGGACATGACCATGATCGAGGTGGGCCTTAGCCAGACGATTCCATTTCCCGGCAAGCTCGCGCTGAAAGAAAAAGCGGCCGGGCATGAGTCGCTGGCAGCCGCGTCCTCAGTGGAAGAAGCGCGTTTGCGCCTGGCGCGTGATGTGAAGAAGGCGTGGTGGCGGTTGTTCTACTATGACCGCGCATTGAATGTGACGGAGGAGACCGGGAAGTTTTTCCAGCAACTGGTCGATGTCGCACTCGCCAAATACAAGACCGGGCAAGGCACCCAACAGGATGTGTTGATGGCGCAATTGGAGTTGTCCAAGCTGAAGGACGAGAAGCTGGAACTGACTGGGATGCGCCATGTGGAGAATGTCCAGCTCAATGTCTTGCTTAACCGAAAACCGGAAACCCTGGCGCGGATACCCCGGCAAGCGGAAATAAAACTGCCCGTACTGGCCGATGCTGCCTTGCAAGAAAAAGCGATGCGCTCGAATCCGCTGTTTGCCCAACATGATAACATGCTGGATGCGGCCAGAACCAAGGTGGAACTGGCAAACAAGGACTATTACCCAGACTTGACCCTTGGCAGTAGCTATGCCTTTCGACAAAACACACCTGAAGGATTGACCCGCAGTGATTTCCTCAGCGTCAACCTAAGCATCAATCTGCCCATTTATGCGCAACAGAAGCAGGCGAAGGCGGTCGATCAACGGCGCAGCGAACTCTTGCAAGAACAGTATTCCGCGCAAGACGAACACAACAAGGTTCATGGTGAGATAGCAGCAAAAAACGCCGAATATGGGCATGCAAGGGAGCGATTGGCCTTGTTCGAGCATGAAATCATCCCCCAAGCGGAACAAACCGTCCGCTCCCTGATGGCGGGCTATCAGGTCAGCAAAACGGATTTTACCGACTTGTTGCGGGCGCAGACGACACTGTTCCAGTACCAAAGCCAATACTGGCAAGCCTTGGCCCGGACCCAACAGGTGTTGGCTGAATTAACCGCCTTGGTCGGCGAGGAGGTGGGCCATGACTAGGCAAACCACTTTCCTTCTGGTGCTTGTCCTTGGATTTGGCATAGGGGTTGGATTCTGGCTCGCGCCCAAACTAACCCAACAGACAGCCAGCGCAAACTTACAGGAAGATAAAAAACCTCTTTATTATCGCCACCCGATGAACCCCAAGGTGACCTCACCGACACCTTCAAAAGATGAAATGGGGATGGATTATGTGCCGGTTTATGCGGAAGACCTGATCCCGGCAGCCCCGCAGAACAAAGGCCGTATTCTGTATTATCGCCATCCGATGGGTGCGGCGGACACCTCGACTTCGCCTAAAAAGGACGAGATGGGAATGGATTATATTCCGGTCTATGAAAATGAAGCGTCCAATCAAAGACAAGTCAGCATCAGCCCGGAAAAAATCCAAAAATTGGGGGTAAAAACCGAAACAGCGGGCCTCCGCCAACTGGCTAACACCATCCGCGCACTCGGCAGCATTCAAGTCGATGAGCGCCGCGTCCGTGTGGTGACGGCAAAGTTCGAGGGCTGGGTTCAGCGGCTTTATGTCAATGTAACAGGGCAAACAGTAAGGCGGGGCCAACCGCTGCTGGAGATTTACAGCCCCGAGTTGATTACTGCCCAACAGGAATATCTCATCGCCCGCGAGGGCGAGCAATTGCTCAGTGCAAGCAGTTCGCAGGCACAAGCCACGGCGAAGCAATTATCACAGAACGCACTGCAACGTCTGCGCTTTTGGGACATAGCACCCACCCAACTGCAAAACCTGCAAAAGCAAGCGCAAGCGCTGGACACCCTGCCATTGCTTTCGCCAGTGGAGGGGGTGGTATTGGAAAAACCAGCAGTGGAGGGGATGCGCTTCATGCCGGGCGAAATGTTATTTCGCATCGCCGACTTGGGTAATGTGTGGCTGTTGGTCGATGTCTACGAGCAGGATTTGGATTGGATCAAGCCCGGCCAGGCCGTCTCGGTGCATGTCAACGCCTATCCCAACCGGACTTTCAAAGGGATGATTGGCTTTATCCACCCGACTCTATCCACGGAGACCCGGACGGTCAAGGTGCGCATCGACTTGCCCAATGCGCTCGGTCTGTTGAAACCCGGCATCTACGGCAGTGTCGCCATCACGGCGGGCGACGGACAGAGCGAACGGCTGACGGTCCCGGATTCGTCGGTTATTGACAGCGGCGTCCGGCAAGTGGTGCTGGTGCAACTGAACGAAGGGCGTTTCGAGCCACGCGTGGTGAATCTGGGCCGCAAGGCCGATGGCTATGTCGAGGTGCTGGACGGGGTCGCCAAAGGGGAAAGCGTGGTGACGAGCGCCAACTTCTTGATTGATGCCGAAAGCAATCTTAAGGGTGCCTTGGATGGGCTTGAGTCGCCAAAGCATCAAAAAGCGGGGCAATAATCATGCTTGAACGAATCATTGCATGGTCGTTGCGGAATGTGTTTTTGGTTTTGTTGATGACGGTGTTCATTGTTGGCAGCGGCATTTATGCGCTAATGAAAATGCCATTGGACGCGCTGCCTGATTTGTCCGACGTACAGGTCATCGTTTACACCGAATACCCGGGACAAGCCCCGCAGGTGGTGGAGGATCAGGTCACCTATCCATTGACGACGGCGATGCTGAGTGTGCCGCGTTCCAAGGTGGTGCGCGGTTTTTCCTTCTTCGGCGCGTCCTTCGTCTATGTGATTTTCGAGGACGGCACGGACATTTACTGGGCGCGTTCGCGTGTGTTGGAGTATCTTAATTTTGCATCGGGCAGGTTGCCGCGTGGCGTGACCCCGCAATTGGGACCCGATGCCACAGGTGTCGGCTGGGTATACCAATACGCGATACTCGGGCGTGATTTCTCACTGGCCGAACTGCGCACCCTGCAAGACTGGTTTGTCCGCTACCAATTGACCAAGGCCCAGGGCGTGGCCGAGGTTGCCAGCATCGGTGGATTTGTCCAGCAGTACCAAGTGACCATCGACCCCCACAAGATGCAAGCCTATGGCGTGTCCCTGAAAACCCTGACGGAAGCCCTGCGTAATGGCAACCGCGATGTCGGCGGACGAGTGATCGAACTGGCGGAAACCGAATACATGGTGCGTGGCCGCGGCTATTTGCGCGGCAAATCCGATTTGGAGCGCTTGGTGTTGAAAGCCGAGAAGGGCATACCGGTTTTGGTGCGCGATGTGGCACGGGTCGAACTGGTGCCTGATGAGCGCCGGGGCATCACCGAATTAAACGGCGAAGGCGAGGCCGTGTCGGGTATTGCCATTGCCCGTTACGGGCAAAATGCGCTGGATGTCATCCAGAACATCAAGTCCAGGCTGGCGGAAATCACTTCCGGCTTGCCGTCCGGGGTTCAGATACAGGCCGTGTATGACCGTTCCGAGTTGATCCATCGTGCCATAGCCAACTTGCGCCGCACCCTTCTGGAGGAAAGTGCCGTGGTCGCCGTGATCTGTGTCATTTTCTTGCTGCACCTGCGTAGCGCCTTGGTGGCGATCATCATGTTGCCAGTGGGAGTGTTGATTGCATTCATCATCATGAATATCTTGGGTATGAATTCCAACATCATGAGCTTGGGCGGCATCGCCATCGCCATCGGCGCGATGGTGGATGCCGCCATCGTGATGATCGAAAACGCCCATAAACATTTGGAGCGGGATGACGGGAAACTCCCGCGCTTCGATATTCTGCTGAATGCTTGCCGCGAGGTTGGCCCGCCCTTGTTCTTCAGTCTGCTGATCATCACCGTCTCGTTCCTGCCAGTGTTCACCTTGGAGGCGCAGGAGGGCAGACTGTTCCAGCCACTGGCCTATACCAAAACTTTTGCCATGGCGGGTTCGGCGGTGTTGTCGCTGACGCTCGTTCCGGTGCTGATGCTGCTGTTTGTGCGCGGAAAAATCCTTGCAGAGCGGAAAAATCCCCTTAATCGGCTGCTGCTGTGGTTCTATCGGCCCATCATTGCCTGGGTCATGCGCTGGAAGAAGCTTACCTTGGCACTGGCAGTGCTGGCATTTGGATTGACGTGGTATCCCGCATCCCGGCTGGGCGGTGAATTCATGCCCACCCTCAACGAAGGCACTTTGTTATTCATGCCGTTGACACTGCCGGGATTATCGGTGACTAAAGCCGCCGAGTTGCTGCAAACCCAAGACCGCATCATCAAACAATTTCCCGAGGTGGAATCGGTGTTCGGGAAAGCTGGACGCGCCCTGACCGCGACCGACCCGGCCCCCTTGGAAATGTCGGAAACCATCGTCAACCTAAAGCCGGAATCGGCGTGGCGGCCGGGGATGACTATCGACAAGCTGATCGCCGAAATGGACTTGGCCCTGCAAATCCCCGGCGTCAGCAATGCGTGGACCATGCCGATCAAAAACCGCATCGATATGCTGGCGACGGGGATACGCACTCCGATTGGCATCAAGCTGTTCGGCAAGGACCTGACGGAAATGGAGCGGTTGGCCCAGCAAATCGAGCAAGCCGTCAAAACCGTCCCCGGCACGACCAGCGCCTATGCCGAGCGCATCACCGGGGGCTATTATCTGAATATCGATCCTGACTATGATGCGCTCGCCCGTTACGGCTTGGCCGTAGGCGATTTGCAAGACCTTATTTCCACTGCGATAGGCGGGGAAACCGTGACCACCATGGTCGAGGGCCGCGAGCGCTTCGGTGTCATCGTGCGCTATCCCCGCGAACTCCGTGACGATCCGCAAGCGATTGGCGCACATGTGCTGGTGCCCACCATGGGCGGGGCGATGGTTCCGCTCGGTCAACTGGCCCGCATCTCCTTGAGCAAAGGCCCGCCGGGCATCCGCACGGAAAACGCCCTGTTGTCGGCCTATATCTTCGTCGATATGCGCGGACGTGACATTGCAGGCTTCGTGGCAGATGCGAAACAGGCGGTGAGCCGGGAGGTGAAAATACCCCCCGGTTATTTCATCACTTGGAGCGGGCAGTTTGAATACATGGAACGGGCGATAAAGCGTCTGGAATGGGTCGTCCCCTTGACTATGTCCATCATTTTCATCTTGCTTTATCTCAACTTCGGTCGCCTAACCGAATCGCTGATTGTCATGCTGTCCGTGCCATTTTCCCTAGTCGGCGGCATTTGGCTGCTTTGGTTGTTGGATTACAACGTCAGCATTGCCGTCGGGGTCGGATTCATCGCGCTGGCCGGGGTGGCTGCTGAAACCGGCGTGGTGATGCTGATTTATCTGGATTATGCCTATAAAGATCAAGTGGAACGCTGCCGTTTGGAAGGGCGGGCGTTTACCCAAGCCGATCTTTATTCCGCGCTGATGACCGGCGCGGCGGAGCGCTTGCGCCCGAAGATGATGACCGTGGCCGCCATCATGGCTGGATTGTTGCCCATCATGTGGAGCCATGGCACCGGTTCGGAGGTCATGCGCCGCATCGCCGCGCCGATGGTCGGCGGGATGGTCTCGTCCACGTTGCTGACATTGATCGTGATTCCGGCGATTTATGCCTTGGTCAAGGGGCATTTGCTAAAAACAAAGTCATCGTGAAGTTTAATGTCAGAAAACCGGCAGACTTCGTTGCGGTTAGGCTCCAGAACGCACTCAAGACGGCGGAGCAGAGTGAATGGCAAGATGATCTTGCCAACCATAGTTTCCTACTTCCAGGCTTCAACATCACCGTGCGTAGCTTCAAGTTAATTATTCCCTGTTTCGCGTGGGCTTGATAACAAACTCAAAGTCATGAAGAATAACCGACCGCATTCCGATTCTGGCGTAAGCTGGGTTTATGGTTCGGTCAACTTGCAAGTCCACGCTTTATCCACTGGAGATGACAAATGACACAAATCGGCGATATTTTCCCCGTCGAAAAACTGACCACCCCGAAAGGCAGTGTCAGCTTGGATGGTAGCGCATACACCGTGCTTTATTTTTACCCTAAAGACGATACCCCCGGTTGCACCATCGAAGCCAATCAATTCCAAACGCTGAAGCCAGCTTACGACAAGCAGAATATTCGCATTCTGGGTGTCAGCGTTGACGATGCCGACTCACACGCGGCTTTCTGCGAAAAATTCTCCCTAGCTTTCGAACTCGTCACCGACAAAGACGCAGGCTTAGGTACGGAATTGGGCATCCTGCGCCCATCCGGCCCACGCCACCAGCGGGTCACTTGGGTACTCGACTCGGCTGGCAAGGTGGTGTTGTATTACCCGGAAGTCGTACCCGAGAACCACGCCCAGCAAATTCTGGACGATATCGCTGCATTGCCTAGTTGACAATCTGTACGCCATGCGTTCCGGTCAGACTCCTGTTGAGCGTGACCCAAAGTGCTGACTGCGCTGGATTCACACTGACAAAATAGTCGATATTAGCATTCAAAGCCACGCCATCCAAGGCAATGGCCTTGGGTGCTGTGGCTAGGGTGTAGTTGTGGACGACGATGATAGGCGTGTTCAAAGCGGTAGGCGCGGTGTTCGGCACAGCAAACCTCAGGTTGACATTGTTGTTGGCTGCATTGACCTCCCAAGTGCCATAGATTGGACTATAACCGGCCGGGCTATACGTTTGGTTGTCAGTGCGGCCAACACCGGCAACGCCCCGTGTCAACACGGTTCCAACACTAGCGGTCAAGCTGGTCAGGCTAATTGTTTTGGCTTGCTTGGCAATGTTCTGGGTTGGGTTGGTGGAATGCGGGTCAAACACGATGTTGACGCTGTAACTGACTTTAGGCCAGCCGCTGACGGTATAGCCGTTAATGCTGGTAAAAGCACCGTACCCCAATGAACCCCAATCCGCACCCCAGGCTAGACGTTTATTAGTAGTCGTCTGCATTGCATTGGAAACGGAATATTGGATGAGTTGGTAAGCCCAATCGCTGGTGCAAGGCATGACATGGTTATAACCTGGACCAGCCCCTCGGTCATTCACGCATTGTTGCCCCATGTTCAGGCTGGTTTTGCCGCGCCACACCTGCGCTTGGTAATTGCCATACCCCCCCGCGTTTTGTTTGTCGATGATTTGTGTGCCCGCCAAGCCCATTTCGGCATCGACAGTCGATGTCCATAAATAGTCATAAGGCGCACCGGGATTGAGTTGGGAATAACCCCAGCCATTATTCATCGTGAAAGGGTTTCCCGCACTGACAAACACATATTTATCCCCCCAGCCGACACCGCCAACCATGTCCGTGCCGTTGCCACCATCCACATTCATATCCCCGTAAGGTGCGCGGAAATCGGAGTCCACCGCTTGGTTGGGGGCTTGGGACAAGTCGAACGTCACCGTCCAGACCGGATAGTTGCGGCCTGTGGCGAACATCCATTGAATAGTAACCGGCATGTTGTAAGCCTTGACATATTGACGGTTGGGATCGCTAGTGCCATTAATCCAAGTCCAAGGGTCGATTGAATGATTGGTGATAGCCGCTTGGGTCAAGCCGTAGCGGACATAGTTGAGCGTGTATTGATGGATTGCGTGATGGGTGCCGACAAACACCTTGTTGTAGCTTGCGCCACTGCCCGAACCCAGCGGCGAATCGTTAGCACCATAGGCGTAGGCAAAAGAAGGGTTTGCCAAATGTGCAACCACATAACCGAACCCGGACGCACTATTGGAACCCGGGTTCACCGACCGAGCCGTTCCATTCGGCAGCACATAAGTGAATTGTTTAGCATTGCCACCCTTGCTGGTGTCATTCCGCGCCAAGGCCACACTGCGAGGGTTGCAGACACTATCATACCAAGTGTACTGGTCGTTTAAGAATCCGTTGATGCTCACGCCCCCGTTGGAAAGCCCGGAATTCACTGCCAAAGCCTGGCAACCTGTCGCCACTGAAACGGGAACCAAAGCCACGTTGTTAATGTTAAAAACGACGTTGCCCTGACCTGTCCAATCTTGCAGATTCAATCGGTTCATGGTGGTCAAGCTTCCGGCCAGTGTCTTGACCGGGATGCTGACAAAGGACCAAGTGTTGGCGGCAAGCGGCGGTGAGGCAAAAGAAGCCAGCGTAGCCGCCTGGCCCACACCACTGTCGTTTTGCAGTATAATGGCAAGAGCCGCCACTTTCGCAATATTTGAAGCTGACCCTGGATTGATGTAGAACGTCAGCGCGGACAGCGAAGCAATGCCCAAGTCCCCCGTGTCGCGGTGGAGGCTGAAGCCATTCCAAGCGTGGCCGATGCCCACCCGTGCTGAAGCTGTGCCTAATTCCAGCATTGAGGGGTCGCTAATTACGGTAGTGGCGTTATCCCAACTCCAATTACTCCAGCCGCTGGCAATGCCGCCGTTATAAGCAGTGATCAAGTTTCCCGTCGTAGCCGCCACGACAGACGAGGCAAACATTGCCATGACACAGAGTGCGGCAAGGCGGGACGTTAGTGATTTGGCTAATGCAGACATGGTTTTCTCCCGTTTTTAGCTACAAAACTACATCGTATCAGCAATTCCCATGTTGGCAAAGATTAATAAGGGCGGGTTTGGAATCCGCCCCTACGCAGGTAGTTAATTCTAGCGTATTGCGCCTATGTGGGCTACTCGGCTTGGAATATTTATGAGAAAAAATGGCTCTATGTGATTTGTAGTGGAAAAATGCGATCATATCAGCATGAACAGTGAAACATTATTCGCCATGGCCCTTGGCCTGCAATCACCCTGGCAGGCCCAGGAAATCACCTTTGCCCCCAACGAATCCGGGCGCGAGGAATTGAACATCATGATCGGCTTTCCACCGGGTTCGCGGTTTGCCGATCAGTCCGGGACGGCCTGCCCCGTCCATGACACGGTGGAACGGCGGTGGCAGCACCTGAGCTTCTTCGAGCACGCCTGCTACCTCCATTGTGCCGTGCCGCGCATCAAGACCCCCGACGGCAAGGTGGTCACGGTGGCGGTGCCTTGGGCGCGTCCCGGCAGCGGCTTCACGCTGCTGTTCGAGGCCCTGGCGCTGGCTTTGATCGAGCGCGAGATGCCGGTCAACCGGGTGGACGGGATCATGCGGGTCAACCCCCAGCGCATCTGGACCGTGTTCACCCATTGGGTCGGCAAGGCGCGGGCGGCGGACGCCCCGTCCGCCATCACCAAGCTGGGCGTGGACGAAACCTCGACGCGCAAAGGCCACCACTACGTCACCCTGGGCGTCGATGCAGGACCCAAGGCCGCGTCATCCACGTCACCGAGGGCAAAGGCCACGGAAACCCTGGGCAGCATCCAGAAACACTTGGAAGGCAAGGGCGTGGACAAGGGGCAGATCAAAGAGGCCAGCATCGACCTGTCGCCCGCCTTCATCGCCGGGGTCAAGGAATCCTTCCCGTCTGCGGAAATAACCTTCGACCGCTTCCATGTGGTCAAACTGCCCGACGAGGCCATGAACTTGGGTAGCGAAGGCCGAACGCAAGGAACACGAGGAGCTGAAAGGCCATAAGTACACCTTCCTGAAAAACCCGGAAAACCTGTCCGAGACCAAGCAGCAGGAGCTGGGCGAGATGATCCGGCTCTACCCGACCCTCGGCGAGGCCTACCGCCTCAAAACGCTGTTCAACGACCTGTGGTCCATGCCGGACAAGCCCGCCGCCGATGCCTTCCTGAAGCAGTGGTGCGCCGAGGTGGAGGAAGCCAATATCCCCGCGTTCATGAAGTTCGCCAGGACCGTCAAGGCGCATTGGAGCGGCATCGTCCACTACGTCGAGTCCCACCTCAGCTTTCGGCTCCTGGAGGGCATCAACAACAAGGTCCAGTTAGCCAAGCGCAGGGCACGGGGATACCGCAACATCGACAATTTCATCAACATGATCCACTTCCTCTGCGGGAAGCTCAAATACGACTACCCACGGTATTTCACATAAGTAGTTATGCAAAATTAATATTATATGTTCTGCCAATTTCAGGAAAGATATGTGAAAGTGAATCCCATAAACTTTCAAATGAGGTATAGGCACTACGGTGAATCCATTCGTACTTGACTTTCCGCCAGACGATTTCAATCAGATTGAGTTCGGGGGAGTAGGTCGGCAGGAAATACAAATGCAACCCTTTCTTTTCCCAGTCGTCGAGCTTCTCGGTCATCGCCTTGCCCGTATGGATCGAGGCATTGTCAATGACGACCACCGTCATT
>Ga0194062_1000049_pt1 | contig 47593 bp, 44 predicted proteins | sample SepL2225m_MetaG_FD_155481 | JGI IMG/M metagenome (GOLD analysis project Ga0194062, IMG submission 155481) | Anoxic zone freshwater microbial communities from boreal shield lake in IISD Experimental Lakes Area, Ontario, Canada - Sep2016-L224-25m | ecosystem: Environmental > Aquatic > Freshwater >... | reverse complement strand
ATTTGGATTATTTCTCCGCTTTATCCAGATCTTTAGCGGTATCGTGTTTGAAATTGCAGGTGCAGGCCGGGTACACTGACTGAAGATATATACGAGTTTTCACATAGTAGTTCAAAGTAACAGCATGTTAAGATGATAACAACAGAAAGCCTTTAGCGTTTAAGGGTCACTACTACGTTGGGGTTGTTATGAATAATTTAGCATTTGAGATCGGCTTTGATCATTATCGTTTTGATTTACCTTTAGACTTAAGTCGTTTTGAGGATGAGCATCGACAACAAGTTCAGTATGGATTTGAGGCGGGTAAGATTCAAAATGTCTCTAAGCAGCACTCTAATAAGTTTGAGAAAAAAATACTGAGCATCCGGGATCGGTGCTTGAGAAAAGGGCTTGAGGTCACGATTACCTCTAATGATTTAATAGAGAAACTAGCACTCACTAAAGGCGTTTGTCCGATAACGGAGGAGCCTTTTACATTTGCACATCAGGAGATGACAGATTGGTCGGTTGATAGGGTCGATAATGATCGCGGTTATAATCCTGATAATATTGAGATTGTGTCCGTAAAAGCTAACAAAGCCAAAGGCGATTTAGACTTGGCCAGCATTATTGAGCAGGCCGTCAGTAAGTTTAATCCCCAGAGTATGCTCACCCAGAAACAGTGGTTTTTAATGGGGCGATTTTATTATCACAGATTAACACTGACTGAACCCTTAATGATGACCGCTATATTATATTCATCACCTGACGTTTTTTTTAAAGTCATTTGTATGCAATTATATTTTCCCGAGACCAAGCACGCCAAAGTGTTCTTAAAGATACTCGCCCAATACACCACCAAAGAAGCTATCAGGAAAGTCATCAAACTGATTTTAAAGAGAACTAAAGCGGGCTCTAGTAAAGGTCTTTTTTTAGTATTGAACAGCCCAAAGTTATGTGATGCCGTCTTTGAATTTATAGTTGCAGTATGTGGGCATTATCTCGAATTTGATGAAATATTAACTGAATGTTTTTTTCAATTACCCCCTTATGTGCTTGACAAAAATAATGGCACCTAACAATTCAAGTTATAATCCAAGACACTGACCACCTTTAGCTCAAGGGAGCACCCATATCAACCTATCCACTATTGAAAGCCTCCGTTGTTTGGAGTACGGCCCACTACAAGCTTTTCAAGTTTGTGTGGTAACAATTTGAAACTGAATGAAATTAATATATCAGTTGGCGAAGGTTTGCGTAACGAAAGCTGGTGGATGGGAAACCTCCTTCCACCCAGTTTACTCAAGCAATTGAATACGGATGCTAGAAAGTTATCTGCAACTGAACAATTTAGTAAGGCGGCAATCGGAGCTTCACATTCTAAATTAATCGACACAGCAATACGGGGTGACCACACTTATTGGCTATCTGAGTCCAATTCAGAGACAAACTCAGAACAGCAAAGTATTTCACACGAAATGCGCTCATTAAAAAACACCTTTGAAAGTTACTTTCCAATTCTTTTGAATAATTTTGAAGGACATTACAGCCACTATCCTGCAGGCACCTTTTACAAAAAACATATGGATAATGCCCGCAATAAAAATAACAGGGTGTTTAGTGTGATCACTTATTTTAATGAAGACTGGCATGAAGGTGATGGTGGAGAATTAATGCTTTACAGCCCTGATGACGGACGATTAATTATTGAAATAAAACCGTATTATGGTGTGACTGTCATTTTCTTTAGTGCTGACTTTCCTCATGAAGTTAAGGTAACTCAACCAGACCGATATAGTCTAACGGGTTGGTTTACACACAAGTGAACTGGTTTGCAGGTAGTCAATATGCCCTATACAAGGTATCAGGCAACCGAAAAAAGCGTTTAACCCATTGGATCAAAGTAATGGGCATAAAAAAGGCCCCGATCAGATCGGAGCCTTTAGAATTCATGGTGCCCAGGGGCGGAATCGAACCGTCGACACGAGGATTTTCAGTCCTCTGCTCTACCGACTGAGCTACCTGGGCCTTAGATATTTCACTGTTTTTTTGTAGATGGTGCCCAGGGGCGGAATCGAACCGTCGACACGAGGATTTTCAGTCCTCTGCTCTACCGACTGAGCTACCTGGGCGCTGCTACAAAAGACGGCCATTAGACTCGATTATGCGGCTCTAGTCAATAGAAATTGTAAATATTTTATTAAATGACGCCGAGTATTCAATAAGAAGTTAGGTAACTGAGTGTTTGTTGAATGGGGTAGATCATGATTATTAGGGTGCTATATATATAAATTAGGATATTGATCTAATATAAAAGCTAGATTGTTTGTCAATTTAGTTCGTAAATGGGTAAGAAGCTATCGGGGGCTGGCTCCAAAGTATGATAATATTTCCTCTTACATTAATGGTATAGAGGGTATACATGAAAGCAAATATCGGTTTAATCGGTTTGGCAGTAATGGGGCAGAATCTGGTTTTAAATATGAACGATCACGGTTTTAAAGTCGCTGTTTATAACCGTACAACCAGTACAGTCGATGAGTTTTTAGAGGGTCCAGCAAAAGACACGCTGGTAGTCGGTACGCATTCTCTTGAAGAATTAGTTGATAGTTTAGCCAGTCCACGTATTGTTATGTTGATGGTTAAGGCAGGTGATGTCGTAGATCAATATATTGATAAATTAGTTCCACTCTTGTCTGCAGGCGATATTATTGTTGATGGAGGGAATTCCTTATTTACGGATACTAATCGTCGTACGGCTGCTCTTAAAGAAAAAAATATTAATTACATCGGAACCGGTGTATCCGGTGGTGAAGAGGGCGCTCGTCACGGACCGTCAATTATGCCCGGTGGAAATCAAGCCGCATGGGCTACCGTAAAGCCCATATTCCAGGCAATCAGTGCGCATGTTGATGGTGATCCTTGCTGTGAATGGGTCGGTGATAATGGTGCAGGTCATTACGTTAAGATGGTACATAATGGTATTGAATACGGTGATATGCAGTTAATTTGTGAAGCGTATCAATTGCTGTCAGAAGGCTTAGGTTTAAGTGCTGATGAAATGCACGCCATTTTTACAGAATGGAATCAAGGAGAGTTAAGTTCCTATTTGATTGAGATTACTTCCAATATCCTGGCCTATAAAGATGAAGATGGGTTGCCTTTAGTCGATAAAATATTAGATACTGCCGGCCAAAAAGGCACTGGCAAATGGACAGGGATTAATGCTCTGGATTTAGGTATCCCCTTGACCTTGATTGGTGAGTCTGTGTTTGCGCGTTGTTTGTCTGCACAAAAAGCAGAGCGTGTAACTGCTGCACAGGTTCTACCAAAACATACTCAAGCCTTCTCAGGTGATAAGCAAGCCATGATTACAGCGATTCGTGATGCCTTATATGCCGCCAAGATTATTTCTTATGCGCAAGGTTTCCGTTTAATGCGTGAAGCGTCTAAAGAATATAACCTGTCCCTCAATTACGGTGAAATTGCGTTGATGTGGCGGGGCGGTTGTATTATCCGTAGCCAGTTCTTAAATGACATCAAGAAAGCTTATGATGCTAATCCAGACTTAGAAAACTTACTACTGGCTGATTTCTTTGTAGAGGCTATGAAGAAAGCGGATGCCGGTTGGCGTAAGGCGGTGATTTTAGGGGTTGAGTTAGGTATTCCAACGCCCGCATTTTCTTCAGCGTTGGCCTATTACGATGGTTATCGTACTGAAAGATTGCCCGCTAATTTACTGCAGGCACAACGTGATTATTTTGGCGCTCATACGTATGAACGTACTGATAAGCCACGTGGTGAGTTTTTTCATACCGATTGGACTGGGCACGGTGGTAAGACGGCGTCTTCTACTTACACGGTTTAAGTAGCGTCTGTTTTTTTAATTATTGACTAGGTCCCTATTATGAATGCGGAAGCTTGTACGTACGTAATTTTTGGTGCGACGGGAAACCTTTCCCGAATTAAATTAATGCCTGCGCTTTACCACCTTGATGCCGCTAATCACTTGCCTAAGGGGACACGTATTTTAGCGATAGGGCGCAGACCTTGGGATCAGAGTAAATGGCTTAGTGAAGTCAGAGATATGATCATCGCAAAATCAAAAGATGATTTTGATGAAACTGTGTTTAAGCGTTTTGCTGAGCGCTTGTATTACCATCAAGGTGATATAGGTCAGCCTGAGTCTTATCAGAGTTTAGCTGAAGTGCTGAATGTTAAAAACAGCTTTCCAAGAAATATTGCTTTTTATCTTTCTATCAGTCCAGCTGATTTCGGCATTGTCATGGAGCGATTGAGTGACAATCATTTGTTTGATGAAGAGGAAGGTTGGCGACGCGTTATCATTGAAAAACCGTTTGGCTATGATTTAGACAGTGCAAGAGCATTGCAAAAGCGTATCAGCCATTATTTAACCGAAGAACAAATTTACCGTATTGATCATTACTTAGGTAAAGGGATGGTGCAAAACGTGTTGGTCTTCCGTTTTGCCAATGTCATGCTGGAGCCGTTATGGAATCGTAATTATATCGACCATATCCAGATTACTCATTCCGAAGAATTGGGCATAGAGGGTCGAGGTGATTACTATAATAGTGCTGGGGCGTTGCGGGATATGTTGCAAAGTCATTTATTGCAGTTACTGACTTTGGTAACAATGGAACCGCCTGCTTCAATGGAAGCTGAATCTCTGCGTGATGAAAAAGTTAAGGTATTAAAGTCCATTCGGCCTATTCCTAAAGAGGCTGTACACGGTCATGCGTTTAGAGGGCAATATTCAACCGGCCATGTTAAAGGCGATAAGGTCAATGGTTATTTACAGGAGGATAATATTCCTGCAAATAGCGTGACAGAAACTTACGCTTCTATGAAGTTGTATATTGATAATTGGCGCTGGCGTGGTGTTCCCATGTATTTGCGGACGGGTAAGCGTATGGCTAAAGCGCAATCGACTATTTCAATCTGTTTTCGTCATCCGCCTTTACAGTTCTTTCGTGATACGAATGTGCAATGTATGAGCCAAAATTGGGTGCTATTAGGTATCCAGCCTGAAGAATGTATTCGCATTGAAATGACCGTGAAAGAACCGGGTTTAGAAATGAAGACCCGCACCAGTAGTCTGGATGCCAGCTTTAGAAATCAGGATGAAAAGGCCATTGATGCTTATGAGGATCTCTTGTTAGACGTATTAAAAGGCGATAGATCATTGTTTTTAAGGTTTGATGAAGTCGAGTATGCCTGGCGTATTGTTGATCCTATTTTGCAGACATGGGCGATTGAACGTGACTATATTGCTACTTATCCAGCGGGTTCATGGGGGCCGGAAGATAGTCGGTTATTTGAAAAGAGTTCTCAATCATGGCGTAGTTCTTTAACACCGGAGTGTAAATAAAATGCAGCAAAACAGTCGTTGGCATACTTTAGAAACCGCTGATCAGGTTGCTTTATCCGTCTATCATCAAATTCTTAAAGCAGCCGAACAAGCTATTTCTGATCATGGAAGCTTTAAGTTAGTACTGGCTGGGGGCAGTACACCAGAAAAGGTGTATCGTTTATTGGCTGAGGCAAAGGCTGACTGGTCTAATTGGTTTATTTATTATGGTGACGAGCGTTGCTTGCCAGTTGATCATAAAGATAGAAATAGTCTAATGGCAGTGGACAGTTTTTTAAAACATGTGGCTATTCCTGAAGCTCAGATATTTACAATTCCTGCTGAGCTGGGTCCAGATTTGGGCGCTAAAGCCTATCAAGCCATTGTGGCCGCAGCGTTGCCTTTTGATATGGTGTTGTTAGGTATGGGGGAAGACGGTCATACGGCTAGTTTATTCCCCGGACACAAGAATCAACCCGATGAGTTAGCACATGCTGTTTATAATTCACCTAAGCCACCACCAGAAAGGGTTTCAATCAGTGCTAAAGCTTTAAGCGATACAAATCAGCTTATTTTTCTGGTAACGGGTGCGAATAAACAGGATGCGGTTAAAGGCTGGCGTGCGGGTGATGATTTACCGGTCGCCACGATAGTGCCTGTTAACCCGGTTGATGTTTATATTGATCAAGCCGCTTTTAATACACAGTAATAAATTAATGCAGAGTATTCTTGTTTGTCAGCCTAGCGATTTAAGTATCGATTGGGCTCAACGAGTGATTAATAAACATCATTCTGACATCGTCGTTGTTAATGTTGTGATTCTTTCAGTTGATATTGGAACAACGACGCGAATCCGTATCAAGGTTGAGCATAACAGACCCAAGATATTTCCAGAGAAATGGTTTGTAAAGTTACCGTCATTGGCTTGGCAAGCTAAGCTAATTACAGCTCTTCCAAGGTTGTTACATACTGAGGTACGTTTTTATAATGAGGTTGCTCGGCCTGAAACACTTAGATTGCCTCATTTTTTAGCAGGACAAAGTGAGTTTGGTAAAGGCGCTGTGCTGGTTCTTTCCGACTTGTCTGATATTGGTTTTGTTCCAGGTAATCCAAGCGATGCCTTGACATTTACTCAGGCAGCTACAGTAGTGAAACAATTGGCTAGTTTTCATGCGCATTTTTGGAATAAACCGCATTTTGCACAGCGTTATCAGTGGTTAGCTGGCCCTGTCAGGCGTCTCGAAGATTTTTTGGGCACTTTGTTTGCCGTACCATTATTGAAGCGAGGCCTGCACAAGGCAGCAGAGCATGTGCCAATTGAGCTTCATGTCCAAGCTATGAATTATGCGCGACAACGTAAAAAGGTTATGCGGTTTCTTCAGGATGCACCACAAACTCTTGTTCATCATGATTGTCATCCCGGAAATTTGTTTTGGGATGAGTCTAAACCTGGTTTGCTTGATTGGCAGTTAGTTCGTTTTGGAGAGGGTATTGGTGATATTGCCTATTTTCTGGCGACTTCACTAAATCCTGAAACGCGTCGTTTACATGAGGTTGAGCTTATCAAGCTATATACCCAGTGCCTTAAAGATTATGATATTGAATATGTAGATTTTGATAATCTTTTTGAACGTTATCGTGCTCACTTAATTTATCCTTTCGAAGCAATGTTAGTTACATTGTCTATCGGAGGCATGATGGATATTGACTGTAATCTTGAGCTTATTCGAAGAACAACGGCTGCTGTCGCGGATTTAGATGCCTTTGCAACTGTACCACTAAGCTAGATTTACTGGGCTAACAAAAACGGTTTAGGTATTTATAATTGACATTTTGTATTTTATAGTATTAAAGCCGTTTCTTGATAAGCTTTTCTCAAACTATCTCTCTTGTAATACAATAGCCAGTTAAACTCATCAAAGTCCTAACAAAAGTAACTGTCAGTTGATTTTGATGAGTTAATGAACCAGCTTGCTAATAGTAGGTGGTATTTAATAATTATAATTGAGGAGGGGGAGGTTTATGTGTTGGAGTGGTGAGGCGTCAGGCGTTTTAGCCGTCGTAGGTCTAAGTACTGCAGCGTATGTTGCGCTTAAACAAGGTGAGTCTAAAGAGCTTTGGATTCCATTAACCTATTTCGCATTAATGGAGTTGTTGCAGGCATTTACTTACGTTTATATTGATTTGTGCGATAATCCGAGCAATCAGATATTGACACTTTTGGGGTATCTACATGTTGCTTTTCAGCCGTTCTTTGTCAATATGGTGGCTATGTACTTTATTCCAAACAGTGTTAAATTAAAAATTCGGACTACTGTTTATACTATTTGCGCTATTGGCTCTATTACCATGTTAATTAAGATGTATCCGTTTGCTTGGGCGGGAACATGTAACATTGGTGTAGAAGGTTTTTGTGGGCCCAGTGTTTGTTCAACCTCCGGATCCTGGCATATAGCGTGGCAAATGCCTTTAAATGGCTTAATGTCTGATCCCGTTAAATGGTTGTTTGGTTTTAACTGGGGCTTGCACGCGTTCACTTATATTGTTGTGGCATTTTATATGCCTGTTGTTTATGGCTCTTGGCGTTTTGTTGGATTTCATTATCTGATTGGTCCGTTAATTTCAGACATAACAACAACTGATCCTAATGAATATGCCGCTGTGTGGTGTTTGTTTTCTATTGCGTTATGTGTGTCTGTCATTAAATCGCCAATTAGAAAATATTTACATGTTAAAAAATGGCCTTTTTATAAAACGGAAGTGGGTGATCTACTGTAGCTTTTATTAGGGTTGTTTCGTTTTTCTCTTAAAGATGCTCTTTGTTTATAAGGCCTGGAATATGCGCTGTTCTTGTAAGCAAGGAGTTTTTTGATTACCTAATCAAAATTAACTTGTATGTTCAATAGCTAGCTTATTTTTTCTTAGAATATCAAATTGGTTTCATAAGGCTTTAAAAGAGTTTTGGTTGCTTTAATATCACTAGAGTAGAAAATTAAGATGATAATTTATCGTATATTTTTATTTAGTTTTCTAAGCATTTTATGGTTGTTGTTAAGTGGCTTTGATGATTCGGTTGTTGTTGATACATCTACATCTGATAAATCACAGAAAGTAATTGTTGAGAAGGATGCCGTAGCAACGATCCCTGCAGATTCAAAAACAAATGTTAATACTCTTAACGTAAATGAGAAAAAAAGAGTTTTAAAAAAACGAAGGAATAGGGTCGTTGAAATTCGCAATACAAATCAGTTTGATGAGTTTGTAAAACCTTTAGATCTTTCTATTCCTGTTATTAGTCTGGAACCCGATGATATGAAAGCGGGTAAAAAAAAGAATGAAGATGATCAATCAAATGAGTTTTTTGATCCTAAGCCAAAAAAGCGACGAAGGTCTTTGGAATTAGACGGTAATTTCTTGATGTCTCCTGAGCCGGAAGTAGAAAGGAAAAAGACTGTTGATGGTGCCGGCATCAGTATTAATGTTAAGCCTGATTAGACAGTGTAGTGATAACAAATGGTTTTTCGTTAATCTAGCCATTTGATAATATGATTCTCAAGATTTGTTGCAAGCCCTTCTTCGATCGCATAGCTGCTAATTGAAATGCCCGCTCGTTTAACACTAGCGGCGCTCCCAGATATTAATGGATGCCATTTTGGTAGCGATTGGTTATTATTTAATAAGCGGTATGCACAGGTTGACGGTAACCAGTCATATTTTGTAAAATCCAATTGCTTTAAGTCTAGACATTCTGGAACTAATTGGGTACGTTTATTATAGTTTGAGCATCGACAAGTTTTTAGTTTGAGAAGCTTGCAAGCAACATTAGTGAATACTATTTTCCCTGTTAGTTCGTCTTCCAATTTGTGCAGACAACATTTTCCGCAATTATCACAGAGTGACTCCCATTCTTCCGAAGACATTTCTGTCAGTTTTTTAGTTTCCCAAAAGTTCATGGCTGATTTTTGTTGTCTGAGGCATAATATTCTGTAGCTAGTTGATTAAGCAATTGCTTAAAATGTGTATAGCTTTGTATCTTCATGACTCCAACCTCATTTAATACTGGCTGAAAGTGTCCAGCTGCTCGTCCTCCCACAATTAGTGACACATTATTGCCAATTAGTTTTTTTAATCGTCGTAGTTCTTTTGCTACGATGTGATCGTCAGTAGCGAAGCTAATGCTCAGTGTGAGGGCACAGGCGTTGGTGTATTTAACAGCAGCGGCAATTTCTTCGGCGGGTAAGTTGGCTCCTAGGTAAGTCACTTGCCAACCGCAAAGCTCAGCCATAATGGCAGCAAGTAGTGCACCCAATTCATGTAGCTGTCCAATAGGAGTGCTAACAATCATTCGAGGCGCGTTCTCTGGGCATGGATTATTATTACGTAGAATATAGGTTAAAGAGCGAATCACTGATGAGGTCATATGCTCATGAACGGGTCTTAGTTCTCCTGTTTTCCATCGTTCGCCAATTTTATTGAGCAATGGGCTTAATAAGTGCTCAATGAATGATTCTGCGCCAAGCTCTACAATGGCGTTCTCAAAGTGGGACTCTAACTTCTGGGCATCAAAAGCTAAAACAGCTGCGTAGCACTTATCAGAGTAATCTTCTGCTAGGTGGACCTTATTTATAGTGCTGGGAAGAAGGTCATTGGGTGATTGAGATGTTGATAAAGTTTCATCCTTTAATAAATGTTTAAGGTCATCGAGTGAAAACTGAGCAATTTGACTGATGCTGTGGCCGTTGCTGGTTGCTTGATTGAGAAGTTTTAAGCGAGCAATGTCCTGGTCTGTATAAACCCTGTGCCCACCTGAGGTTCGAGTGGGTGTTACAGCCTGATAGCGGCGTTCCCATGCTCTTACCAGATCCGATTTAACGCCAGATCTTTTTGAAACTGTTCTAATTAAATATTGCGCTGATTCATCATTAGTTACAGTCATAGTTGCTTCTTTGCATCAAGTTAAAAACTCTATACTATCACAAACCTTTACAAAACATTGACAAAAAATGTACTTACTCTGTTTATGGATTAATAGAGTTTATTTTGCTTTTAAATGTCATGCTCAATTCATTTACAAAAATAAGTATAATGTCTTAAGTATTATCTATTAATTATTTATTCCCTGAGCTTTGAGTTGTTCTATGTCATTAAAAATCGCACTTGCACAAATTAACTTTGTGGTGGGAAATATAGCTGCTAATGTTGATAACATAATAAAAGCAGCTGTTTATGCACGTGATCAGTTGAAGGCAGATATTGTAGTCTTTCCTGAGCTTACAATTACCGGTTATCCGGCAGAAGATTTATTGTTACGCGCTGATTTTATAACAGCCGCTAATAACGCTATCTATCAACTTGCAGAGCAAGTTGCTGATATAGCTTTAGTTGTAGGCTTTCCTGAACAAGGTGAGGGTGTACTTTATAACAGTGCTGTCGTTTTGCATCAAGGCGTTACATTAGCCTGTTATCGTAAACAGGCATTGCCTAATTATGGTGTGTTTGATGAGCAACGGTATTTTACTGCGGGCGATAAACCGTGTGTTTTTGAGTTTAATGGTACCTTTATTGGTTTGACAATCTGTGAAGATGTCTGGAAAAGCGGCATTATTGAAGCTAATAAAAATATGGGGGCTGCGTTATTGCTGACTCTCAATGCTTCGCCGTTTAATTCAGGAAAAATTCATCAACGTGAAGCGGTTATTTGTCAACAAGTTAAGGATTCTGCGTTGCCGTTGGTCTATGTCAATCAAGTCGGTGGGCAAGATGAATTGATTTTTGATGGCGCTTCGTTTGTTGTTGATTCTCTGGGGCAGACTGTTTTTCGCGCAGAAGAATTTAAAGAACAAATTAGTGTTATTGAATTTGATGGCGTTAATCCTGTAGTCAGCACTTGCGCACCACTTTATAGCCAAATCTCTAGCGAATATCAGGCGCTGGTGTTGGGTATTAAAGATTATGTACGTAAGAATGGTTTTCAAGGGGCGATTTTAGGGTTGTCTGGTGGAATTGATTCTGCTTTAGTCTTAGCGTTGGCCGTAGATGCGCTCGGAGCAGATAAAGTAGAAGTCGTATTAATGCCGTCACAATATACCCAGGATATGAGTAATGAGGATGCGGTGTTAGAAGCAGATGCCTTAGGGGTTAAGTATCATGTCATACCCATTGCACCGGCTGTGAATGCGTTTACAGGCATGTTGGCCGAGGTTTTTGAGGGCACGACTAAAGATACCACAGAAGAAAATATCCAAGCGCGTTGTCGTGGGGTGATTTTGATGGCAATGTCTAATAAAAAAGGCAAGTTGTTGCTAACCACCGGTAATAAAAGTGAAATGAGCGTGGGCTATGCAACCTTGTATGGTGATATGGCTGGGGGATTCGCACCGATTAAGGATGTACCTAAATTGTTGGTTTATGAGCTGGCGCGTTATCGTAATAGCCTGTCGGCAGTTATTCCCGAACGAGTTATTACCCGCCCTCCTTCAGCTGAGTTAGCGCCAGATCAAATTGATGCCGATTCATTACCTGTTTATGAGAATTTAGATCCTATTTTGGAGCGTTACGTTGAGCTGGATCAATCGGCTGATGAAATTATAGCGGCTGGTTTTAAAAGAGAAGATGTTATTAGAGCCATTACTCTGGTCGATAGAAATGAGTATAAACGTAGACAATCCCCGCCCGGCATTAAAATTACCAGTAGAGCCTTTGGGCGTGATCGACGTTATCCGATAACGTCAGGTTATCGAGGGGTCTAATATGATGAGCGTGACAGAAGTGATTGGCTATACAGCTGCAACTTTAACAACGGTCTCTTTTTTACCTCAAGCCATTTTAACGATAAGAACGAGGGATACGTCGAGTCTATCATTGAGCATGTACAGTATTTTTACTTTGGGTGTTTTATGTTGGTTAATTTATGGTCTTTATATTTCAGATAAGGCGATTATTGCCGCTAATGCGATTACCTTTATATTAGCGGGCATCATATTGGCTTATAAAATTTACAATGTGTTGGCAAAGAAAAATTAGTTGTTATAGTTTTTCAGATAAATAATTTCGATGTTTCCAGATATCATCCCAATGGCGTTAAATAAACGTAAGTTGTTTAAGCAGGAGCGCAATAGCTTCAGCTATTGCCTGTAAAACAGCTAAAGCTATTTTACGCCAATGGTATGTTTAACTTAATGGCAACGAAATCTTCATTTCATAGGCGTTTAATTTCTTTAAAACTATAGTTTTAATGAAGCGAAAACGGTGGCAGTTTTTAAAGACCTATTCCTTTGTTGAATAGGATCGGAGAAGGAAATAATGACAAATAGGGTATCTTTAACGCAATTTATTATCGAGCAGCAGCGCGAGTTGCCAGAGGCATCGGGTACGTTTAGTTTATTGCTTAATAATATTGTGACCGCGTGTAAACAAATATCTCATCTAGTAAATCAGGGTGACCTGGTTGGGATATTGGGTAGTGCAGAGTCTGAGAATGTTCAGGGCGAAGTGCAGAAAAAACTAGATATTATTACCCATGATATTATGGTGAATGCGCTCAATTGGACGGGACAGTTAGCGGGTATGGCTTCTGAAGAGGTGGATAATATCATTGCTATTCCTGAGGCGTACCCTAAAGGTAAATATCTGGTTTTATTTGATCCTTTGGATGGCTCTTCTAATATTGATCTTAATTTAACAGTAGGGACTATTTTTTCTATTTTGCGGTATTCTGAAGGAGAAGAACCCACAGTTGAAGATTTTTTACGGCCCGGGACTGAGCAGGTGTGTGCTGGTTTTGTGTTGTATGGCCCGTCAACAATGATGGTATTAACAACTGGGCATGGCGTTAATGGTTTCACGCTGGATCAGGATATAGGCGAGTTTATTTTGACGCATCCTAATATCAAAATTCCTGAGGAAGCCAGTGAGTTTGCCATTAATATGTCTAATCAACGGTTCTGGGAAAAGCCTGTACAACGTTATGTTGAGGAATGTTTGCAAGGCGTTGAAGGACCACGTGGTAAGGATTTTAATATGCGCTGGTTGGCTTCATTAGTCGCCGAGGTGTATAGGATTTTAACGCGCGGTGGTATCTTTATGTATCCGTACGATTTTAAAGATCCTTCTAAGGCGGGGCGATTACGGTTACTGTACGAGGCCAATCCAATGGCCTTTATTATTGAGCAAGCAGGCGGTGCCTGTTCTACTGGACGTGAGCGTATATTGGATATTAAACCCACTGAAATCCATCAACGTGTTCCTTTAGTTTTAGGTTCAAAAAAAGAAGTAGAGCGAATTGTTAAGTATCACCTGGATATGTGAAATAGAGGGCATTCGAAATATATAGGTGTTGCTTTAGCCGCGATTTGATGAGCTAAAGCAACTTTTATGCGCTATTTTTTCAGTCTAGCTGTTCTGTTGTCTTAAGGTAAATTGATGGCTTCTGATGCTTTGTTGAAATCAACGCCGACACTGACGATAAAGCTGGTTGCTTCTTCAATATCCATAGCTGATTTAATGAGTTTGGATTTGTCTACAATCACAGTAAAGCCAGAGGTTGGGTTAGGTGAGGTAGGGATAAATAGGATGTATTTATTTTCGTAACGGTTAGTCACATAAGCGGGTACCCATATGCCTTCTTTGGGGTATTCCACATAAACAACTTCCTTCGCCATTGTTTGTTCATGTGCAGACAGCATATTGATCACTTTTTTAAGTACGCGATAAATAGTATTTAGAAATGGGATTCTACCTATAATGGCATCAAAGACACTAATAACTAATGAACGACCCTTTTGAACGATGGTTCTGCCAATATAAACCAGCAAAACAAAACTGACTGCGAAAACAATACCGGTGTATAAATAGTTATCAGAAAATGCGTAAACAACGCGAAACAAATCAGAAACGAGTTCCTTAACAAAAAGTATGATTTGCAACACAATAACGATAGGTATAACTGAAAAGATGCCTATCAGGAAATAATTTAAAAGCTTTTTATTTAGATCGTTCATTTTCTTCTCCGTAGTAAAGTTTGTTTATCAGTCAGTCGCTATGCCAATACTAACTAAAATGTTTATTAATCTTGGGTGCTCATTGATAAATTAAGTCCAGAAAGATTAATTGACAGTATTTAGTTTAATCTGAGCGCTGAGTTTTTATAGTTATTAGGTTAAAGTTTATAGCGGAAATTAATTTAGGCTAGATTCAGTCATATGTCTATATTTGTTTTATTATTCAGCAGAATAATGCATTGTAATAGATTGATTTTTTAAAGATTAAATAGTCCCGCACTCATAATTTAAAGTTGGATAGTATGCAGAAGAATGTATTGATTACTGGGGCCGCTAAGCGTATTGGAGCCGCTTGTGCCCGTTTACTTCATAGTGAAGGTTATAACGTATTTTTGCACTACAAGTCGTCTAAAGAAGCGGCCTTTTTACTTTGTCAGGAATTAAATAGCCTACGAATTGATTCTGCCCGAATAATGCAGGCAGATTTGTTAGATAGCAGCCAGTTAGAAGCGCTTGCAAATGAGGCTTGCCTGGCTTGGGGCGGCATTGATGTGTTAGTAAATAATGCCTCATCATTCTATCCAACGGCTATGAGTGAAGTGAATGATCAGCAGTGGGATGATCTAATGGGGAGCAACTTAAAGGCACCTTTTTTCTTGGCGAAATTATTAGTCGATACGTTGGTTAAAAATCAGGGGTGTATTGTCAATCTTGTTGATATACATGCTGAACGAGGATTGAAGGGCTATCCAGTTTATAGTATTGCAAAAGCCGGTTTAGTAGCCATGACCAAAGTGTTAGCTAAGGAATTGGGGCCAGATATTAGAGTGAATGCGATTGCTCCTGGGGCAATTATTTGGCCTGAGACTTTGGAATCGGAACAGCAGCAACAAGAAATTCTGCAACGGGTTGTTTTAAAGCGTCAAGGCCAGCCTGAAGATATTGCTAAAGCAGTGCGCTTTTTAATTCAGGATGCAGATTATATAACGGGGCAAATATTAACAGTGGATGGTGGGCGAACTTTATTTTACTGAAGAGGAGATTTTCCTAAAGCGGCGGGAGGCAATGTTATTAAGCTAAGGGAATTTAGTATGCAGCAGGAGTGGCTTTAGCCGCGATAATCGTCGCTAAAGCCACTCCCACAATGCTACAAAAAGCCAACCCTAATGTTAAGTGTATTCATTAGATGACTGTTAGCCTATCGGTGTTACGATATGTTGCTTCAGATCCGTCTTATCAAACTTCTCCCACAACTCTGCATAGCTCAAGTGGCTGATGGGGTGAGTTAAATCAGGCGCTATTTCGGCTAAGGGCTCCAGTACAAAGGCATAGTGTTCAATTTCATTACGGGGTATTTGAAGGCGTCCATCATTCAGTATTAAATCGTCGAATAATATCAAGTCCAGATCGAGAGTGCGAGATGAGAACTTTTGGCTTTCTCGGGTTCGCCCATTCTCTAATTCAATTTGCCGCAATATCTTGGCGACTTCCTTTACGGTTAATTCGGTGCTAAAACCCGCAATCAGATTGTAAAAGGTATCGCCCACGAAGCCAACAGACTCTGATTCATAAATACTTGAAAGCGTAAGAGACCCAAAGTAATTTTCAAGTGCTTTTAGACTGGCCGGTATATGTTTATCCTTATCTATATTACTGCCTATGCTGATATACCCAGTATGCATGGCTTATTTTTCTCCGCGTTCAATGATAATGCCAACGTCACTTGCTCCACGAATAGCGCCTTTTTTGTTCAGCGTTATTTTTACCCAGGGTACATTAAATTCACTGCGAATAATGTCGGCTATCTCGGAAATCAGTTTTTCAACCAGCAGGAATTGGCTGGTTTCAACAAACGAAATAATTCGCTTGGAAACTGTTTTGTAATCAAGCGTATATTGAATATCATCAGTTTCAGCTGCTTTTTGAATATCAAAGGCCATCTCAATATCAAGTACCACAGTTTGTTTGATTTCCCTTTCCCAGTCATAGATGCCGATAATAGTCTCAATTTCAAGTCCGCCTAAAAAGATGATGTCCATAGTTGTTTCCGGTTATGATGTGCATTTTTAAAAAGTAGTAAGTATCAGGGAAATGCGTCTGGCTTACAAGTTCTGAATGAGGAAAGAGTTATATGATTGAATGGTTGTTTGTTCCCGCTGCCTATCTGATAGGATCAATTTCTAGTGCAATTATTATTTGTCGGTTAATGGGTTTGCCTGATCCCAGGGAGCAGGGTTCAGGTAATCCTGGGGCAACGAATGTGATGCGAATTGGCGGCAAAAAAGCAGCAGCTATTACTTTATTTGGAGATTTGCTGAAAGGTTTATTGCCGGTTTATGTGGCAAAAGTTGTGGGCGTGCCTGTCGAGTTGTTAGTGCTTACCGGAATAGCGGCCTTTATGGGGCATTTGTACCCGATATTTTTTAAATTCGAGGGGGGTAAAGGCGTTGCTACGTCTATTGGTGTTTTGCTCGGGTTCTCTTGGGTGTTGGGTGGAGCATTTGTGGGCACCTGGTTACTGATCTATAAGTTAGGCAAGATTTCGTCACTCTCTGCGTTGTGTGCGTCAGTGCTGTCGCCCATTTACGCCTGGTTTATTTTGGGCGATATTTGGATAGTGGGTGCTTCTGTCTTTATGATGGTGTTATTGTTGTGGCGGCATAAAAGCAATATTCAGCGTTTGATTAAGGGCGAAGAATAGGCGCATTGGCGTCATGGAATGCTGTTTATATTTTTCAATGGCTGGGTGTTTAATTTGGGCAGAGGTACTACATTTAAATATAACTTTATTCGGCCCCCAGCAATTGTTAAGTCCTTACAGAAACTTAATAGCGGCGATAACGATACCACCAACGGTTAGTGTAGTCGCGAATGACCAAATCATAAAATGATCCATACGTGAGGTCAGTTGATCAAAGCGTTTATCTACTTGCTCAAAACGTTTAACCGCTTCAATTTGCATTTGTTCAAAGCGTTTGTCTACTTGCTCAAAACGTTTAACCGTTTCAACTTGCATTTGTTCAAAACGCTTGTCCATGTCTTCACGGAGCGCATGCATCTCACTACGTAAATCAATATCTAAATGCGCAAAATGATTAGTTTGAGCCTTAAGCATCAAAATCATCATTTGATCAGATGAAATGCTTTGGCCACTCGCCACTTGTTCCATTACTTTTTGTGCTTGAGTATCTAACCAATTATCAAAAAACTTATCATCAAACATCATCTGCGCCTTTTATTTGCAGGTAAACTCAGCTTTGAGTATAACATGAACGCCTGTGCTAGCCGCACTGATCGGATTTTTAAATATTAAATATTTTAGGCTCTGATTTTGCATTTAAGTTTACGCCGAATTAAATTTAAACCATCATATCCCAGCGCTAGGATTAGCTAGCCGAGTGCTAGCACAACCTGGCCGAGCGCTAAGCCGATGCTTTCTAGCCTCTCAATAACCCCAACACTAATTCAACCGTCCTTTTTTAGCGCTTTGCTAACCTTTTACAGCGCTCAAGCAGGTTAGCAAAGCGCTAGATAATCACAGCCCTTATGTTTCTATAACGACCTGGCACTTAAAAATAGTTTTCCAGCGCTCTAACAGGTTGGGCCAGCGCTCCAATGTATTTCCGTGGCGCTCGGCCATCCCTTTGCACGCTTCAAGTGGTCTTTTGCAGCACTTCAGAATAAAGTGCCAGTACTCCACCGCATTTTTATACCAATCATAAGGTCATTATTTTCATAGTGTCATGACTTTCTAGCGCTACAAAAGCTTGCTTAAACACTGCTAAAGACTGGGCCAGTCATTCATCGTTTCAGCTAGACGCATATTAATAGTAGCGGGATGCTAAAAAATCATTGCAGACTGCTCATTAAAGTCTGCTTCAGGTTTTAAATTGATCACTTCAAAGCAGTTCACAGAAAAGGGTTGCTGATCAGCAATTAGTCATTGATTTTTTGATTGTGTTGCATATCTTTCGAATATCAAAGCACACAATCTGAGCGTAACGCGGCACTGACTATCATGCTGTCGTAGATACACAAGGCTTATTATATATCCCTAATTCATAAGCATGTCTTAAATAACTGAGGTCCTTGTAACGTTAAACTAACTCATTCATGGGCCAGCGTGGACGAGCAAAGATTTCCAGGTTTTGCTGATTTCCGGCCAGTAATCGCTGGCATCCTGCATAGGCAATCATTGCGCCGTTATCTGTGCAAAACTCTAGGCGAGGGAAGTAAATTTGCGCATGTTCCTTATTTACCATTTCAGTTAAAGTGGCTCGAATCTGTTTGTTAGCGCTAACGCCTCCAGCTACCACGAGTCTTTTTAATCCTGTTTGCTGTAATGCCCGTTTGCATTTAATGCTCAATGTGTCAGCAACCGCTTCTTGAAAGGAGGCGGCAATATTGGCCTTGTCTTGTATGGTTTTCTCTGAAGCAGTAATGGTGTTAAGCGCGAATGTTTTTAAACCGCTAAAGCTAAAGTCCAAACCGGGTCGATCGGTCATTGGGCGCGGAAACTTGATTAGCGGGGTGCCTTGCTCAGCGAGTGCGGATAATTTAGGGCCTCCAGGATAGCCTAAATCAAGCATTTTTGCGGTTTTATCAAAAGCCTCGCCCGCAGCATCATCCAGTGACTGACCTAATAATTCATAGTGACCGATATTTTCAACCTTGACGAGTTGCGTGTGACCGCCCGAGATTAATAAGGCAATAAAAGGGTATGCGGGTGGATTTTCTTCAAGCATGGGGGCAAGTAAATGGCCTTCCATGTGGTGTACAGCAATAGCAGGAATCTGCCAGGCCCATGCCAGACTTCTGGCCGTGGCTGCCCCGACTAATAGAGCGCCCATAAGCCCAGGGCCTGCCGTATAAGCAATGCCATTAATATCAGAGCTATTAAGCTGGCTGTCGAGTAACGTTTGTTTGATGAGCGGAACCAATTTACGAATATGGTCACGGGAAGCGAGTTCTGGAACTACGCCGCCATATTCACTGTGCATGTCGACCTGACTGTATAAATTGTGTGCAATTAAACCTTTATTTGCATGATAAATGGCGACACCTGTTTCATCGCAGGAAGTTTCTATGCCTAAAACGTACATTGATTTTTGAAAAATTGGAAAGTGAATGTATAATTAAGGGTTCTGTTTGTTCAGTGGATAGTAAATGTCCTTATACACACAATATTAACATAATTGGAATCATATAATGCCGTCAGTAAAAATTAAAGAAAACGAACCATTTGATATTGCAATCCGTCGTTTTAAACGTGCTTGTGAGAAAGCAGGTGTACTTGCAGAAGTGCGTCGCCGTGAGTTTTATGAAAAACCAACTGCAGAACGTAAGCGTAAAGGTGCTGCTGCTGTTAAACGTCACTTGAAGAAATTAGCTCGTGAGCGTTATGCATTAAAAAACTTACGTCGTGGACGTCCTGTACTTTAACATTAGGTTAATGTGATGGATTTGTTAACGGATCGTATCAAGGAAGATATGAAGGCCTCTATGAAGGGGGGCGATAAAGCAAGATTAGGTGTGATTCGTTTAATTTTGTCTGCTATAAAACAGATTGAAGTTGATGAGCGTATTCAGCTTGATAATGAGCGGACCATATTGACCCTTGATAAGATGCTGAAGCAGCGTCGTGAGTCCATAAGGCTATTTGCAGAAGCAGGCAGGGATGACCTGGTTGCCATTGAAGAAGCTGAAATTCTTGTCATTCAGGATTTTTTGCCTCAAGCGCTAACTGAGCAGGAAATAGATGCGATGGTCAGCGAGGCAGTGACTGAGTCGGGTGCTGAGTCGATTAAAGATATGGGTAAGGTCATGGCTTTGTTAAAAGCAAAAATGCAAGGTCGAGCCGATATGTCTGTGGTCAGTGTCAAGATTAAGGCAGCGCTAGCTGGGTAACTTTTTGGGTCCGGGTAAAGTGTCCGGTAGAATTTCTAAAGAGTTTATTGATGAGCTTTTGGTGCGAGTTGATATAGTCGATTTAATCGATTCGCATGTTCCTCTAAAGAAAACGGGTGCAAATTATGTGGCCCGTTGCCCTTTCCACGTAGAAAAATCGCCTAGTTTCTCTGTTAATCGCAATAAGCAGTTTTTTCATTGCTTTGGTTGTGGTGCCAGTGGGAATGCGATTAGTTTCTTGATGGATTTTAGTCATCTTGACTTTGTTGAGGCAGTTGAAGATCTGGCTGCTTTTGCTGGCATTAGTGTGCGGCGGGAGCAGGCTGCTTATGTTGCAGATGCGTCAAAGAAAGAGGATTTAAATAGTCTTTATCAGGTGTTGGAGCAAGTGGCTGCTTTTTATGTGGAGCAACTGCGAGTAACGCCTAAGGCCGTTGATTATCTAAAATCCCGCCAGGTTAAAGGGGCGATTGCCAGAGACTTCCTGCTGGGTTATGCGCCGGATAAATGGAGTTGTTTGTCTGAGCGTTTTGATCAGAAGTTATTGATTGATGCGGGGTTGCTGGTTGTTAAGGATGATGGGCAGGTTTATGACCGATTCCGGTCCAGAGTTGTGTTTCCCATTCGGGATAAGCGTTCAAGGATTGTTGGTTTTGGTGGGCGAGTGCTGGATGATTCTTTGCCAAAATATTTGAATTCCCCTGAGACTCCCGTGTTTCATAAAGGCAAGGAAGTTTATGGTTTATATGAGCTCTTGGCTAAAAACTCAAAGCCACAGCGGATATTGATTGTAGAGGGGTATATGGATGTTATCGCTCTGGCTCAGTATGGGATTCATTATGCGGTTGCTGCTTTAGGGACTGCAACGTCTCAAGCGCATCTTGATTTATTGTTTCGTTTTTCATCTGAGTTGGTGTTTTGCTTCGATGGTGACAGGGCCGGACGTGAAGCAGCTTGGCGGGTTATGGAGTCGGCTTTTTCGAGCCTAAAAGAAGGGCGCTCTTGTCGCATCATGATTTTGCCGCCACAGCATGATCCTGATTCGTTAGTGCGCGAAGAGGGTGTGGATGGCTTTGTGCATCGAGTGCAGACTGCTCAGGCTTTGTCAGATTATTTTTTTGACTATGTTGCTAGCGGCTTAAATCTTTCAGAGGTAGAAGGAAGGTCTCAGTTGATCAGTAAGGCGAGGCCTTATTTGGAGCGATTACCTGAAGGGACATATCGTGAGATGATGTTTTCCCGACTTCAGGATTTATCGGGTATGGCCTCTTTGAGCAGTGCTGAAAATAAATTTGCGTCGCCACCAGTAAGCTCATATAAGCCACGTCAACAAGAGTTTAGTCGGCTTTCGTCGGCACGTGTTGCAATTGCTTTGTTATTGCAGCATCCAGCTTTGGCGGAGAATGTCGAGCAAAAGAACGTTGATTGGACTGGCTTGGAGTTTCGGGGTATTGAATTATTTAAGAGTGTTCTGGGCGTTATTTTAGATAAGCAATCTGTAAATACTGCTGTTTTAATAGAGCACTACCGGGATACGCCTGAAGAGAAGTTGGTAAAATCTTTGGCCTTATTGGATGTCCATATCGCAGAAGATAAAATAGAGTTGGTTTTTTCTGACGCTTTAAATGGATTGCTTAAGCAGGCACGTGATGCGAGTATTGCTCGATTGCAAGCTAAGGCACAACTTCAGGGCTTGGATGCGCAAGAGCAATCAGCATTGGTTAGTATGTTGACTATCAAATAATTTAATTATTTGATAAAATATATAGTATAATCACCCGTTGAATATAGTCATGCGAAGCAGATTATTTAGTGAGTAAATAATGAATCAAGAACAACAACAGTCTCAACTTAAACAATTGATAGCTAAAGGCAAAATGCAGGGGTACCTGACTTATGCCGAAGTTAACGATCACTTGCCTAGCGATATTGTTGACCCTGAGCAAATTGAAGATATCATTAGCATGATAAATGAGATGGGCATTCAGGTTTATGAAACAGCACCTGATGAAGACTCACTCATAACTGATTCAGCAGCGGTCACTACAGATGATGAAGACGCAGAAGAAGTGGCTGCACTTGCATCTGTTGATAGTGAATTTGGAAGAACCACAGACCCTGTACGTATGTATATGCGTGAAATGGGTTCAGTTGAGCTGTTGACAAGGGCAGATGAATTAAAAATTGCCAAACGTATTGAAGAAGGGCAGCAGCAACTGGTAAAGTCTATTTCCAGGTCTTGTTTTGTTGTTGAAGATTTTTTGAATTCATTTGATAATATATCCAATGAAGAAGGTGAAATTAGGCTTGTTGATTTAATATCTGGTTTTGTTGATTTAAGTGATGCAGATGACTTGGTTGCTGCATTACCGCTTAATGACAATATTGAAGAAGTAGCTGCCGTTGAGGATGAGCTTAAAGGTATTAATCACGAAGAAGTCCAAGAGAAGGTTGAAGCGTTAAGAAAACAATTGAAGGTGGCTTCATCTGCTATCAAAAAATATGGATATACCAGTGAAAAAACGGAGAGTGCCTTTGAAGTATTAGCTGAATTGTTCATGGAATTTAAATGGACTCCGCAGTACTTAAAAAAACTAACAAATATTATACCTAATGGCGTAGCCGCTGTACGCGAACAAGAGAAGTTAATTCTTGAGATATTTGTTAAAGATGCGGCTATGTCGCGTAAAGATTTTATTGCTTCATTTACTGAAAATGAGTCCAATACTGAATGGTTGGATAGTCATTTAAACGGTGGGCATAGTTATTCCGAGGCATTGAGGCTACGGGAAAAAGAGTTAAGAAAGGCGCAAAAAGTATTAGCTGAAATTGAAGCCGAATACGGCTTGACTATTAATGGCTTAAAGGACATTAATCGCCGTATGTCAATCAGCGAAGCTAAGGCAAGACGCGCAAAGAAAGAAATGATCGAGGCAAATTTGAGGCTGGTCATTTCTATCGCTAAAAAATATACTAATCGCGGTTTGCAGTTTCTGGATTTGATTCAGGAAGGCAATATCGGCTTGATGAAAGCCGTTGATAAGTTCGAATATCGACGTGGCTATAAGTTTTCAACTTATGCTACCTGGTGGATTAGACAGGCCATTACTCGGTCTATTGCTGATCAGGCTAGAACTATTCGTATTCCAGTGCATATGATCGAAACGATCAATAAACTGAATCGAATTTCCAGGCAGATTTTGCAAGAAATGGGGCGTGAGGCAACACCTGAAGAACTCGCTGAGCGTATGGAAATGCCAGAAGATAAAGTTCGTAAGGTATTGAAAATTGCTAAAGAACCTATTTCAATGGAAACTCCGATAGGTGATGATGAAGATTCTCATTTGGGAGATTTCATAGAAGATGCTAAAGTATTGTCTCCTGTTGAAGCAGCGACTATCGCTGGTTTGCGTGAGTCAACTCAGAACGTGTTAGCAGGATTGACCGCTAGAGAAGCAAAAGTTTTACGTATGCGTTTTGGTATCAACATGAATACTGATCATACCTTAGAAGAAGTAGGCAAGCAATTTGATGTGACACGGGAACGTATACGTCAAATTGAAGCCAAAGCCTTAAGAAAATTAAGACATCCATCCAGATCAGAGCAATTAAGATGCTTTCTGGATGGAGAATAAATAGTAATAAGGGCCCTTAGCTCAGTTGGTTAGAGCGTCCGACTCATAATCGGCAGGTCGTAGGTTCAAGTCCTACAGGGCCCACCATTCAAATAAAGAGGCTGCTGTTGCAGCTTTTTTTGTATTAAGTTTTTATCATTAATTATTAAGAGGTGGTGACGTGAGCAATAATTTTAGCTTTACATCTGAGTCAGTTTCAGAAGGGCATCCAGATAAGGTTGCGGATCAAATCTCCGACGCAGTACTTGATGCTTTATTGGCACAAGACCCAAGATCGCGAGTGGCCTGTGAAACATTGGTTAAAACAGGAATGGTTGTTCTTGCCGGTGAAGTGACCACCAATGCCTGGGTTGATTTGGAAGCTTTGGTTAGAAAAGTAGTCTGTGATATTGGTTATGATAATGGTGACATCGGTTTTGACGGTAACAGTTGCGCAGTATTAAATGCTATTGGTAAACAATCTGCTGATATTGCAATGGGTGTTGATGAAGCTGAGGATCATGAGCAAGGTGCAGGCGATCAAGGCTTAATGTTTGGTTATGCGAGTAACGAAACAGATGTATTGATGCCAGCACCGATTACCTATTCGCATTTACTGGTTAAGCGCCAGGCAGAAGTACGTAAGAATAAAACCCTGCCTTGGTTGCGTCCAGATGCCAAGAGTCAAATTACGTTTAGATATGAGAATAATAAACCCGTAGGCATTGACGCAGTTGTGTTGTCAACTCAACATTCTCCCGATATAAGCAACAAAGCGCTGCATGAAGCGGTTATGGATGAAATTATCCTCCCCGTTTTGCCTAAAGAATGGTTACATAAAGACACTAAATATTTTATCAACCCAACCGGTCAATTCATTATTGGTGGGCCAGTGGGTGATTGCGGCTTGACAGGTCGTAAAATTATTGTAGATTCTTATGGTGGCATGGCAAGACACGGTGGCGGTGCTTTCTCTGGAAAAGACCCTTCAAAGGTGGATCGTTCAGCGGCTTATATGGCTAGATATGTGGCAAAGAATATCGTGGCAGCTGGCTTAGCAGAACGTTGTGAGATTCAGGTGTCTTATGCGATTGGTGTTGCAGAACCAACTTCTATTACCGTGGAAACCTTTGGTACCAGTAAATTAAGCGAAGATCGTTTAGTGCAGATTGTTAGAGATAACTTTGATTTAAGGCCTAAAGGATTAATCAATATGCTGGACTTGTTGAAACCTATTTACCAACCGACCGCTTCTTATGGTCATTTTGGTCGCACTGAAGCCTCCTTTACTTGGGAAAGAACCGATAAAGTGGATGCATTGAAAGATGCCGCAGGACTTTGAAAAATCTAATTAACCAGGAATACAGAATGAGCCAACCAGATTACAAAATTGCAGACATCGCTTTGGCTGAATGGGGCCGTAAAGAAATTAATATTGCTGAAACAGAAATGCCGGGCTTGATGGCGTTACGTGAAGAATACGGTCAAGAGCAACCTTTAAAAGATGCTCGTATAGCTGGTTGTTTGCATATGACGATTCAAACAGCTGTATTAATTGAAACATTGACGGCTTTGGGTGCTGAAGTTCGTTGGTCATCGTGTAATATTTTTTCTACTCAAGATCATGCAGCTGCAGCTATAGCAGCGGCGGGCATTCCTGTTTTTGCCTGGAAAGGCGAAACTGAAGAAGAAGCTGAGTGGTGCATTGCTCAGACAATAGAAGGTCCTGATGGTTGGCGTCCCAATATGATTCTGGATGATGGTGGCGATTTAACCACCATGATGCATGATAAATATCCAGAATTAATGGCCGATGTTAAAGGTTTGTCAGAAGAAACCACAACCGGTGTGTTACGTCTGTATGAAATGGTGGCTAAAGGCACCTTAAAAGTACCTGCGTTTAATGTCAATGATTCAGTCACTAAATCAAAATTCGACAATTTGTATGGCTGCCGTGAATCGTTAGTGGATGGTATTAAACGTGCAACTGACGTTATGATAGCAGGTAAAATAGCCGTGGTTAGTGGTTATGGTGATGTCGGTAAAGGCTGTGCCCAGTCTTTACGTGGTCTGGGTGCAACGGTTTGGATTACTGAAATTGATCCTATTTGTGCGCTGCAAGCGGCCATGGAAGGTTATCGCGTTGTGACGATGGAAGAAGCGGCACCTATAGCCAATATTTTTGTCACAGCAACGGGTAATTTTAGCATTATCACTCATGAACACATGTTGGCTATGAGAGATCAAGCCATTGTTTGTAATATTGGTCATTTTGATGCTGAAATTGAAATTGCGTCTTTACGTCAGTACGAATGGGAAAACATTAAACCACAAGTCGATCATGTTATTTTCCCTGATGGTAAACGCCTAATTATTTTAGCCGAAGGGCGTTTAGTCAATTTAGGTTGTGCGACCGGTCATCCAAGTTTCGTTATGTCTAACTCTTTTTGTAACCAGGTATTAGCTCAAATAGAGTTATGGAAAAATGCGGCAAGCTATGAAAATAAAGTCTATATCTTGCCTAAGATTTTAGATGAGAAAGTAGCCAGAGCACACTTAGATCAAATCGGTGTTAAGTTAACGACTTTAACAGAAGCGCAAGCCAAGTACATCAATGTACCGGTTGAAGGCCCTTATAAAGCAGATCATTACCGTTATTAATTTGTCGTAGAGTTTTAACGTTTAAGCTTGTAACTTATGAGCCATAAAGACGCTGTAACTGTGTCTTTATGGCTGCTTTGTTTTAATCTAGTTCATAGGGAGTGAACTGTTATCCCCCCCCGTTAGCGAGATCAAAATGCAATCACAAGAAAAACATCCCCAATTGTTTAGTTTTGAATTTTACCCCCCTAAAACTGAAGATGGTGCGGTCAACTTACATGTAGTACACGCCCAATTAGCAAAGCTTAATCCAGATTTCTTTTCTGTTACTTTCGGTGCAGGTGGGTCTACTCGTGATAAGACACTTGATACAGTCATTGATATACAATCTCAGGGTGTTGCTGCTGCGCCGCATTTGTCCTGTGTAGCTTCTACTAAAGATAATATTCGTGCTATTCTTAAAAATTATCAGGATAAAGGTATTGCCAGGATAGTCGCTTTAAGAGGTGACTTACCTTCTGGAACGCTATCTGCGGGTGAATTCCGTTATGCCAATGAATTGGTAGGGTTTATTCGTCAAGAAACGGGCGATCATTTCCAGATTCATGTAGCGGCTTATCCTGAAGTTCATCCTCAAGCAACCAGTGCAGCAGAAGATTTTAAGAACTTTAAACGTAAAGTAGATGCAGGCGCAAATGCCGCGATTACACAGTATTTTTATAACGCTGATGCCTATTTTTATTTTATGGATAACTGTGAAAAAAATGGCATCACCATTCCTATAGTCCCCGGTATTATGCCTATTACACAATATACACAGTTATTCCGCTTTTCAGAAATGTGTGGGGCAGATATTCCTCGATGGATGAGAAAACGGTTGGAAGGTTTTGGAGATGACAGCGCATCAGTACACTCTTTTGGACTGGATTTGGTGAGTACTCTTTGTCAGCGTTTATTAGATAACGGCGCTCCAGGTTTACATTTTTATACGATGAACCAGTCCGCACCTACTCTTGCTATTTTGGAAAGATTAAATATTAAGGCGTGACGCTGATAAAGTATTACGATAGCCTTAAGTTAGATGGCTCTGTGATTTAATATCATTGATTAATGTTGTCCACTAACCAAGCTCTTGCTGAGCGCGATCTTTCTGTGTTGTGGCATCCTTGTACACAAATGAAGGATCATGAAAATTCACCGATTATCCCAATAAAGAAAGGTCAGGGCGTTTGGCTGGAAGATATTGAGGGTAATCGTTATCTGGATGCGATTAGCTCTTGGTGGGTTAATCTCTTTGGACACGCCAATCCTCACATCAATGCCGCTTTAAAGGATCAATTAGATACTTTGGAGCAGGTTATTTTCGCTGGTTTTACTCATGAACCCGCCATTCAATTAGCTGAAACACTGGTTACTCTGAGTCCAGAAGGACTCACTCGTTGTTTTTATGCAGACAATGGTTCGGCGGCTGTTGAGGTGGCACTCAAAATGAGTTTTCATTATTGGCGTAATAAAGGCCAAACTCAGAAAACCAAATTTATCACTTTAGAAAATAGTTATCACGGTGAGACCCTTGGGGCTTTAGCAGTCGGCAACGTCGCTTTGTATAAAGAAATCTACGCCCCCTTGTTAATGGATGTTATTACGGTCCCGAGTCCTGATTGTTATTATCGTGAACCGGGTGAGTCATGGGCCGAGTATTCCATTCGTCGGTTTGCGTTGATGGAGCAGGTATTACAACGTCATGCCGAAACAGCGTGTGCAGTCATTATTGAACCATTAGTTCAGTGTGCAGGCAGTATGCGCATGTATCATCCCATTTATCTAACACTACTGCGGGCAGCTTGCGATAAATACAATATACATTTAATTGCAGATGAGATTGCAGTGGGCTTTGGACGCACCGGGACTTTATTTGCTTGTGAACAAGCTGCGATCAGCCCTGATTTTATGTGCCTATCAAAAGGTTTAACAGGCGGGTATTTACCTTTATCCGCTGTATTAACAACGGAGCAAGTTTATCAAGCCTTCTATGATGATTATCAAAACTTAACTGCCTTTTTACATTCACACAGCTACACCGGTAATGCCTTGGCTTGTAGAGCAGGTCTAGCAACGCTAGAGATTTTTCAGCAACAACCCATTTTAGAGAATAATAGTCAGCTAGCAGCCTTTATGACTAAAATAGCCGCTCGATTTAATGAGCATCCGCATGTGTCTGAAGTCAGGCAAACAGGAATGATAGTCGCTATCGAAATGGTTAAAAACAAACACACCCGAGAGCCTTATCCCTGGCAAGAGCGGCGAGGTCAAAGGGTTTATCAATACGCATTATCTAAAGGTGTCTTACTCCGCCCATTAGGTAATGTTATTTATTTTATGCCGCCTTATATTATCACTGAAGAGCAATTGCTGATGTTGGTAAAGGTTGCTTGGGATGGCATACAACTAGCTGTCAAAGATTAATATGCGAATATCCAGATTATATACTGCCATTCCCTTAACGGTCGGTAAGATCATAGAGTTGGATGAAGAAAACGGTCATTATGTAAGAACCGTTTTGCGTCTAAAAAAGGATGCTGAGATTATTTTATTTAATGGAACAGGTGGCGAATATTTAGGTACACTGGTTGAAGTCAGTCGAAAAACCGTATTGATTAGCCTGAGTCAATGGATAGAACGCAGTGTAGAATCACCGCTATTAGTGACATTAGGGTTAGGCATTGCAAGAGGCGACAGAATGGATTTTTCTGTACAGAAAGCGGTTGAACTTGGCGTCAACTTTATGACGCCATTAATTACTGAGCGTTGCCAGGTACAATTTAAAGGCGAGAAGAAATCGCAACGTTTAATCCATTGGGAAAAGATTGTGCAACACGCTGCTGAACAAAGTGGTAGAACAAGTTTGCCTGAATTGTCAGAAATTACGCATTTACAGCAATGGGTTAATCAGCAAAAAGGCTTAAAAGTTTTTCTAGATCCTTATGCAGAAAGCACGTTAGCTGATCTTGCGCCCATAGATAATAAAGTGACGTTATTAACGGGGCCAGAAGGTGGGTTCTCTGACGCAGATCGTATTTTAGCTAAAGCGGCTGGATTTATTGCGGTGCGTATGGGTAGTCGTATTCTGAGAACAGAAACCGCTTCTTTAGCGGCTTTGGCAGCTGTGCAAATGTTATGGGGAGATTTTGGAACACCTGCTTTAAAAAGAGATGCTGCACAGGAGTCCAGCTAATGCGTTATATCTATTATGCTTTAGTGCCCTTGTTTGTGTTACTCGTGGCGTTATCTTTATCAGCTATCCTGGCTTACTTTGTTGTTATCGGTCTGGATGATTCAAGCGTTTATCGACAAATCATTACAAGGGTCACTCAATTACTCCTTTTGCTGAGTATCATTCCCTTTACGGCTTACTTAAAGATTAATAAAGCTGAATTAGGTTATGCCTCACGAGGCGTTTTTTTAAAGCAGCTTGGACAAGGATTTGGACTGGGCATTATTATATTAATACCGATCTTTATTGTCCTGTATCTTCTCAACATCAATGTAATTGATGAAACCCAGCACTGGACACCTTTCTTATTGGTTCGATATATGGTGCTTAATTTAGGGGTTGCCTTATTAATCGGATTAGTTGAAGAATCTTTGTTTAGAGGGATCGTGTTGGTAGGCTTAAAGAGGAAGTTCCCGGTTGCAATCGCTATTTTAATCACTTCGCTTTATTTTGCCGGTTTGCATTTCTTAAGTGCTAAAGCGGACCCTTTAATCGATGATGTTACTTTATCAACTGGTTTTAGTTTATTGGGTGAAGCGTTTAGAAATGTGGTAGATCCCGAGCACTTGAGTGCTGTAGTCGCCTTGCTGATGGTCGGCGTATTTTTAGGCGTTCTAAGAACACAGGTTAATGTTAGCTTGGGCTTATGTATCGGTTGTCATACCAGTTGGGTTTGGCAAATTAAAATGAGCAAAAAACTGTTTAACACTGATTTTAATTCACCCTATCAGTATTTGGTCAGCCACTACGATGGGGTTGTGGGTCCACTTGTAGCTGTTTGGCTGAGCGCAACTCTGATTGGCTATTTTATTTATCAGCAGACTAAAAAAGCTTAATCTCTAAAGTTATCATACTGTAAAGGCATTTCAAGTTTTTCATCTCTTAACATTTGGATAACGTCTTGCAGGTCATCGCGCTTTTTTCCGGTAACACGGACTTTGTCACCCTGAATGGCCGCTTGTACTTTAAGTTTCTTGTCTTTAATCAGCTTAACGATTTTTTTAGCCAGTAAAGAATCCAGGCCTTGTTTTAGAGTAATTTCCTGACGCATCATTTTGCCACTGCCTTTGGCTTCACCCACCTCCATACAGCCTACATCAACGCCGCGTCGGCTTAGTTTTGAGCAAACTACACTGAACATTTGCTGTAATTGAAATGTAGACTCTGAAATCATCACTAATTTGTCATCAGTAAGTTCGAAACTAGAGTTGGAGCCTTTAAAATCAAAGCGGGTCGTGACTTCTTTAGTCGCTTGATCAACAGCATTTTTAACTTCGTGGGTGTCAAATTCAGAAATAATGTCAAATGAAGGCATGGGCTTAGTGGGTTTAATTAAATTAGACCATTTTACATGGGTTTATACTGATTGATAACCTCGGCAACGGCTTTAATACGTAAATCGCGTAACGCTCTGCCAATATCTGCTCCTTGTAACTTACCATTTAGAGCCTTGGATTTGTCTATGTTGGATCCGGCTTTTGCAGCGAGCGTGAGTAAATCGGCTTGTGGGTATGCAACTTCTTCAAAGCCTGTTCGGCCTCTAGCATCGGCTATGCAGGCTAATATAAATGCTTCCAAGCTGCTATTGGGCTTAAATGCGTTTAACGCGGTTAGCATATCCGTTAATGTAGAGGCCTTTAATTCAAAGGCTTTATGACAATGGGTATGGTATTGCATAACTTGCATTGCCAGCGATTTAAAGGTGTGAGGTATTCGTAAACGGGCACATAAGCCTTCAAGAACAGGCAAGCCATTGTTTTCGTGACCATGGTGGCTAGGCCAATGTTCTTTGGGACTAAACCCCTTACCCAGGTCATGAGTTAACGCTGCAAATCTAACTTCAGGGCTGTCTGTTAATTTACTCGCCTGCTCAAGACTCAGCAGGGCATGTATTCCTGTATCTATTTCTGGGTGATATTTTTCTGGTTGTGGAACACCAAATAAACGATCGATCTCAGGAATAATTTTTTTGAGTGCTGAGCATTTCTTTAAAGTATAGAAGAAGTGTGTAGGTGATTGCTCTTTTAGGGCTTTAAATAATTCTGCCCATACGCGTTCTGGAATAAGAGCATCGATTTCACCACTATTGACCATTGATTTCATTAATGACAGGGTTTCTTCTGCGATAGTAAAGCCAAGATGTCCGAAGCGAGCAGCAAAACGGGCGATACGCAAGATCCGTACAGGATCTTCCGAAAAAGCCGGCGAAATATGGCGGAACACTTTATTCTGTAAATCCTTTTGGCCACCGTAAGGATCAATTATGTCTCCTAGTGACGTCATGGCCATAGCATTAATCGTTAGGTCGCGACGAATTAAATCCTCTTCAAGGGTGATATCAGGGGATGCATGTACGGCAAACCCTTTATAGCCAAGCGCAGTTTTTCTTTCTGTTCTGGCAAGCGCATATTCATCATGGCTTTTTGGATGAAGAAAGACGGGGAAGTCTTTGCCAACAAGGTGAAAACCTTGTTTAACCATAGATTCAGGTGTTTCACCTATCACCACCCAATCCTTCTCTATTATAGGGAGTCCAAGCAAATGATCTCGAACTGCACCACCAACAAGATATTTTTCCATGGGCATAGTTATATTATCATTCAGTTGAAGTTAGAATAACACAATCTTAAATATAAAGAAAACATGAGTATAAGTGGGTCCTAAGGATGGTTATCCTGAGGTTAGATTGATTGCTAGACGATAATATTAAGGTTACGTGTGATAGAAATTCTTTGGGTGAGTGTTTTATTAGGGATAGTCTCTGGTGTCTTGGCTGGGTTATTTGGGATAGGTGGAGGTTTAGTGATTGTGCCCGTTTTGGCGATGTTGTTTAAGGCGCATGGTTTCGCAAGTGAGTTAATTATGCTGATGTCAGTTGCGACCTCATTAGCTATCATTATTTTGACGGCAATATCCTCTATTTCTGCGCATCATCGTTTGGGCACCGTTGTCTGGCATAAGGTTTTTACCTTAAGTCCAGGTATCATACTAGGTGCAGGAGTAGGTGCAATCATTGCAAAACAGATAAGCGCAGATTCATTGCGACTCATTCTGGTGTGTTTTTTAGTCTATGTTGGATTTCAAATGCTTTTGCAGGTTAAGCCAAAGCCGAGTTCGGTAAGATATCCCAAGATATTAGATTTTTTTGTGGCAATTATTATTGGTATCGTTTCTTCTATAGTGGGTATCGGAGGTGGCACTCTGACTGTACCGTATCTGGTACGTGGGCAAATGTTAATGAGAAATGCAGTTGCCGTATCAAGTGCCTGTGGGTTTCCTATTGCGGTAGCCAGTACCATCAGTTACACATTGCTCGGTTGGCAGGCTTCAAATTTGCCTGAATACAGCTTGGGCTATATTTATTTACCGGTATTTGTAGGGACCGGTTTAAGCAGTATTCTAACCGCACCGATAGGTGCTAAATTGGCATACAAACTGCCGGCGCTCAAACTAAAGCGTTATTTTGCCCTACTGCTATTTGTTATGGCTGCAAAATTAATTTGGTACTGACCCAGATGTCTTCGTGGTATAATTAAGGCCTATCCAAGATTGAACAAGCGCTTTGTTGACCCCTCCCATTACGACCCCTAAATATTCACAGTTGATTATAAACGATGACAAGTTAAGCTTGATGATCATTGTTGAGCTGTATTCTTAGTTAGACATTTATTTTATATTACGCTGCAACACATTAGAGCAGCCCTCAATTGAGACCCATAACATGCCATTTTCTAAACTCGGTTTATCAGACCCACTCTTAAGAGCCATTGCTGAAGCCGGTTATACCTCTCCATCACCGATACAATTACAAGCCATACCCGCCGTTTTAAATGGCCATGATTTGTTGGCGGCCGCCCAAACGGGGACCGGTAAAACAGCCGGTTTTGCGTTACCTATTTTACATCGTCTATCACAACATAACTACGGTGCAAACCGTCCGGTTAGAGTATTGATATTAACCCCAACACGAGAGTTGGCAGCCCAAGTGGGTGAGTCAGTCAGTAAATATGGCGCCCATTTACACCCCAGATTAAAAACCGAAGTGGTCTTTGGTGGTGTCAAGATTAATCCTCAAATGATGCGCTTAAGAGGCGGTGTGGATGTTTTAGTTGCAACGCCGGGTCGATTACTGGATTTGGTCAATCAGAATGCAGTCAAATTAGATAAAGTTGAAACCTTAGTCTTAGATGAAGCTGATCGCATGTTAGATATGGGTTTTATCCGTGATATTCGTAAGCTTATTGCTTTACTACCTAAAAAACGTCAAAACTTACTGTTTTCAGCCACCTTCTCAGAAGAGATACGTAAGCTCACGACGGGCTTGTTGATTAATCCCATAAAAATTGAAGTAGCCCCTCGCAACACAACTGCAGAAACAGTAGAGCAAATTGCCTATCTATGTAATAAGGCCAATAAAGCAGAACTGCTTTGTCATTTAATAAAAACCAATAACTGGCGGCAGGTCCTGGTTTTTACCAGCACCAAACATGGTGCTAATCGCTTAACCGATAAGCTTAATAAGATAAGTATAAAAGCGGCGGCCATTCATGGTAATAAAAGTCAGGGCGCTAGAACGAGTGCGCTGTCTGGCTTTAAAGCGGGCGAAATTAGAGTCTTGGTCGCCACGGACGTGGCAGCGAGAGGTATTGATATTGCTTTGCTTCCACATGTCGTTAACTATGAGTTACCTCGTTCGCCGGCAGATTATGTGCATAGAATTGGGCGTACGGGTAGAGCAGGCGAAGAAGGCCAAGCGATATCCTTAGTTTCACATGATGAAGTGTCAGCATTACGCCAGGTTGAGAAATTAATTGGTTCCGCTATTAGACGTGAACAGGTGGTTGGCTTTGAGGCCTCAGACGTTGCCCCGCCCATGCCGCCAGAACCCCCTCGCGCACCCAGACCCTCAAGACCCTCTAATCAGGCCAGAAAGCCCTCCAGTAGCCCTAAGAATCAATCCAGGGCAAGAGGAAACGCTTAAGGTTTTGATTAGCTCTAAAGAGCTTACCCAGCTAAGCCTACTGATTAAACAGTGGGGGAATGAGCTGGGCTTTCAGCAAGTCGGGATTACAGATACCGATTTAATCACCGCAGAAACTCATCTGGATAACTGGATAGCCAAAGGGTTTTACGGTGAGATGGATTATATGCAGCGTCATGGCCTTAAACGCAGTCACCCTGAATTATTGCATGAAGGGACAGTAAGGGTCATTTCGGTGCGCATGGATTATCAATCAGAATCTTCCGCCCAAATGAATCGGATATTGGATGATCCGACCGCCGCCTATATATCCCGCTATGCCTTAGGTCGGGATTATCACAAAATGATGCGTAACCGCTTGCAAAAGCTGGCGGATAAAATCCAGTCTGAAGTTTCAAAAACCTTGTCGGACACTGATATCAAGGTCAGTATGAGGGGGTTTGTTGACAGTGCGCCAGTCTTAGAAAAAGCGTTGGCAGAAAAGGCCGGTCTAGGCTGGATAGGCAAGCATTCAAATTTAATTAACCGTAAAGCCGGCTCGTGGTTTTTTTTAGGCGAGATTTATATCAATTTACCGTTGCCCGTTGATAAGCAAACAACGGCTCATTGCGGTGACTGTACAGCGTGTTTGTCCATTTGTCCCACTCAGGCCATTGTTGCACCTTATCAGGTTGATGCACGGCGTTGCGTTTCTTATTTGACAATTGAGTTGCAAGGCTCAATTCCTGAGCACCTTAGACCATTAATCGGTAATCGTATTTATGGTTGTGATGATTGCCAGATTATTTGCCCATGGAACCGGTTTGCCAAAATGACAGCCGAAGCGGATTTTAATCCTAGGCAACAACTTAATACTCAGCAACTCTTAACGGTGTTTGCCTGGGATGAAGATACCTTTTTAAAGAAGACCGAAGGCTCTGCAATACGTCGTATTGGACATGAGCGCTGGTTAAGGAATATCGCAGTGGCTTTGGGTAACGCGCCATCGTCACCTCAGGTTATTGAAGCGTTAACAGATAAACTTGAGCAGGCCTCTGATTTGGTTAAAGAGCACGTCCAATGGGCATTGACTCGACAGTCAAGTCATCTTGACTAGTCAAGTACAATGCCGCCATTATTTTAAATTCTAGACAGAAATAGGCTCATTATCTATTCGATTGCCCGCGATAAAATACTTTTTAAAGCAGGGCATAAAGCTGATGGTGGTCGGAATTGAATAGAAGCAGTAAATAGCCGCCGCTTCACCGGTTGATACACCCAATACCCATTGCGGCATGAATAAAGTCATTAATGCCATGAAACAATGATAGCTAGCAATTCTTTTGTTGTTTTGCCATAAGAAGCCACTGAAGGCAAGTGCAAAAAGAGAGCCATGCGTTACAAAGGTTCCGAAGGCACTCGATATGTGATAGCCAATATGGTAGGTTCCCATAAATAAGCAAGACACCATGTTGCCAATAAAGTTGGGGTTTAAGCCAAATAATTGCCATTCTCTGGGGAGAAAAGAACTGATCAGAAAGAGTGAGCTTAAGCTTGCGCCTGTAATGGTCGCATTTTTAAGTGCGGATTTATCAGTGGAATAGGTAGCCAATGCGGGCATAATGGCTAATGCTTGCAACGCGATGTGATAAGTTGATAATTCACTTAAATAAAAATTCAGTCCATAGCCACATTGATCAGCAACGGGATAAGCAAAATACTGTATCAACTCCATTAATGAGAAATGGAAGATAGCATAAGCCCTGGCAAATCGTACCCAAAAAGTTTCTGTTTGATCCCGAAAGGTTATAGTCGAAGCTGCGAATCCGATAACACCCAGTCCCAGCGACATGTTTGCACTAAAACACATAGTCTTTACCTAAAATTAAAATACTATAATAAAAAAACCACATAATGACAATGTTTGAGCTGATGAGTAGTGGTTGAAAGTATATCCTAAAAAATGACAAATTGGATTTCTAAGCGTGTTATTTAGGGTGAAAAATAGCCTCTTCATTTTATATTGATAGACTTAAACCCTAAAGGGAAAAGGAAGTATGGAACAATTAACAGATTTAAAAGCCATTCTGCATTCAAAACGCGCTAATATCTACTACCTCGAAAAATGTCGCGTCATGCAAAAAGATGGCCGCGTATTGTATTTAACCGAAGCAAAAGACCAAAACTATTACTGGAACATCCCCATTGCCAATACCACCGTTATTTTATTAGGAACAGGCACTTCTCTCACTCAAGCCGCCATGAGAATGTTGGCCAGTGCCGGTGTGTTGGTTGGTTTTTGTGGCGGTGGCGGCACGCCTTTGTTTACAGGCAGTGAAATTGAATGGTTAACGCCACAGAGCGAATACCGTCCGACTGACTATGTGCAGGGCTGGTTAAAGTTTTGGTTTGAAGAGAGCAAACGCCTTACCGTTGCCAAAGCGTTTCAAGAAGCACGAGTAGAGTATCTTAAAAATGTCTGGGCAAAAGATCGGGATTTAAAAGCCGAAGGCATCTTTGTTGATGATCCTGACATCAGCACAGCTTTAAATGGTTATGCTGAACAGTTTGCAACTGCGCAAAAAGTTGGAGACCTCTTACAAAGAGAAGCCTTACTGACTAAACAGCTTTATCGGTACGCTGCCAAAGCCACTAAACTTGAAGGCTTTGTCAGAGAGCGTGAGAACACCGATTTGGCTAATGGCTTTTTAAATCACGGCAATTATTTAGCCTATGGCTTAGCCGCTACCACCTTATGGGTGTTAGGCATTCCGCATGGCTTTGCTGTGATGCACGGTAAAACCAGACGCGGTGCTTTAGTATTTGATGTCGCTGATTTAATTAAAGATGCCATTGTATTACCTTGGGCCTTTGTCTGTGCCAAAGAAAAAATGACCGAGCAAGAATTCAGGCAGCAAGTATTACAAAAGTTTACCGAACATAAAGCTCTGGATTTTATGTTTGACCAAGTGAAGCAACAAGCTTTAAGAGATGACTTATTATGATGGTCACTTTTGTAAGCCAATGTGAGAAAAAGGCGCTGAATAGAACGCGTAGGGTTTTGGATGCTTTTGCTAATCGTATTGGCGATAACACCTGGCAAACTATTATTACTGAAGATGGTTTAATCGCCGTTAAAACGCTGTTACGCAAGACGGCGACTAAGAATACCGCTGTTTCTTGCCATTGGATAAGATCAAGAAGTCGGAGTGAATTGGTTTGGATCGTGGGGAATCGCAAGCGATTTAATGAAGAGGGGATAGTACCGGTTAATAGTACACGGAAAAACATGATGAATAGCCAATGGGAAAACGATTGGCAGTATTTACCTCTAATAAAAACCCTGACTGCATTGGCGTCCCTCTTTCATGATTGGGGCAAAGCTTCAGAATATTTTCAAGCTAAACTTAAGGAAGATAACAAAACAGGTGATCCATTACGGCATGAATGGATGTCAGTGCTATTTTTTAATGCTTACGTCAATGGTGAAACGGATGAGCAATGGCTAAATAGGTTAATACAAGGCAAGTTTGAAGTAACAGGCTTAAAGCAAGCTGTGCTTAAAAATGACAAAAAAGCACCTCTATATAAATTACCCAATGCCGCAAGTATGATAGCGTGGCTAATTGTTTCACATCATCGTTTGCCGTCAATTGGAAAAACAAACAAAAAGCCAGCAGAAGATTTTAGCTCTGTGTTTAAACGTATTCGTCAAGACTGGGGTTATGAAAATAGCTATGATGCCGACACTTTTAAGAAAAATTTGCCGCGTTGTTTTGATTATCCCAAAGGTTTGCCCAGCGATTCGCTAAGTTGGTTAAAAGAATGTAAAAAGCAAGCGGTGCGCTTAAATCAGTATTTGCCCTTATTGGAGCAAGCGATCAATGATGGTAGTTGGCGGTTGATTCTTTTGCAAAGCCGACTCACCTTGATGTTGGGAGATCATTATTATTCATCATTAAAAATAGACGACGCTAATCGTCTAAAAAATCGTGAATTGGCTCTTTATGCCAATACCGATATGGATAGTAATAAAAAAAGAGTCTTGAAGCAAACCTTGGATGAACATTTGCTTGGCGTTGCAAAACAAGCTCAACATGCTGCTCATTTTTTACCTATGCTAGAAGGGATAAATGAGGAGTTAGAGCGAGTTTATGACGTTAAATCATTAAAGCAAAACAGTAAGCAAGGTTTTGAATGGCAAGATAAAGCCGTTAAAGAAATTATCCAATGGCGTCAACAAAACACACTAATTGATAAAAATCAGTACGGTTTTTTTGCAGTCAATATGGCAAGTACCGGCAAAGGTAAAACTTTTGCCAATGCCAAAATCATGAGGGCATTATCTCCTAATAGCGATAGTCTACGATACGTTCTAGCATTAGGATTGCGAACCTTAACTCTTCAAACAGGTGATGAATACCGTGAGCGGATTGGCTTAAAGAATAATGAGTTGGCGGTATTAATCGGTTCACGCGCTGTTTTGGAATTACATGATCAAAAAGAACAAGATAAGAAAGACGTAGAACGAGAAGCATCAGGATCAGAATCTGAAGAAACCCTTCTGGATAATGAGCTGTATTTTGAATGCGATTTTCCTGATGATTGGTTACAAACAGCCTTAAAAACTACAAAAGATCGTCAATTCTTATATGCTCCAGTCTTGAGTTGTACGATAGATCATCTAATGGGCGCAACCGAAACTCAGCGAGGTGGGCGCTATATTTTACCGACATTACGTTTAATGTCGTCTGACTTAGTCATTGATGAAATTGATGATTTTAGTGGAGATGATTTAATTGCAATTGGTCGATTGATTCATTTGGCCGGTATGTTAGGTAGAAAAGTGATGATTTCTTCAGCAACCATTCCACCTGATTTGGCTGAAGGTTATTATTATGCCTATCAATCGGGTTGGTCTATTTTTGCAACGATGCGGGGAAAAAGACAGTCTGTTGGTTGTGCATGGATTGATGAATATTCCACGCAAGTGATGACGCTTGAGAGTCAAAAAGAAACAAAGGCAACTATGGCTTATCAAACTGCCCATCACCAATTTGTTAATAAACGTAATCAATCGCTACAGAAGCAAACGGCAAAACGTAAGGCCACTATCACTAATTGCTCGCCAGAACAGGCAGCTGAACAAACACTAACAGTTGACGACTATTTTGCTCAAATCATACAAACGGCAATTATTGAAAAACATCAACAACATCATTTAGTCGATAAAATTACAGGCAAACAAGTTAGCTTTGGTGTCGTGCGTGTTGCCAATATAAAACCGTGTATTGCCTTGACCCGAAATCTGCTTAATGCAACTTGGCCCGATGATATCGAGATAAGGGCGATGGCATACCACAGTCAGCAAGTTTTGATTATGCGTAATGAGCAGGAAAAGCATTTGGACTCGGTATTAAAGCGTACAGCTAGTAATCCAAAACATACACTAAACAATCCCCATATTCAGGCACACTTAAAGTCAATTGAAGCGCCTAACGTCATTTTTATTCTGGTGGCAACTCCTGTTGAAGAGGTTGGGCGTGATCATGATTTTGATTGGGCAGTGGTTGAGCCATCTTCTTATCGTTCGCTCATTCAGTTGGCAGGGAGAATCATGCGTCATCGAGAACTACTCTCCGATCTGGCGACCAGTAATATGGCGCTGATGCAATACAATCTAAAAGGTTTAAAAGGAAAAGAAGTGGTTTTTAATTATCCTGGGTATGAATCTTCAGAAAACCGCTTAGTAACACACGATTTAAAACAATTGCTCGATGTTGATGCTATTGCAACACGGCTTGATGCCACTGCGCGTATTACTAAGCCAGAAACACTGCAACCCAAACAAAGTTTAGTTGATTTAGAGCATCATTGTATCCAGCAATTATTAACTAATTACGATCAACAAGGTCCTGAAACTTTATCTGGCTGGATTACTTCGTGTTGGTGGCTAACGGGTGAGCCACAACAATACATTCAATTCAGAAAAAGTATGCCAGAACTAACATTGTTTTTAATTCCTGAGAATGGAAGTTTTAAATTTAAAGAAAAAGACAATTGGGGTGAGTGGATTAGTAAAGAGAGTGCTTATGGAATCGTCCACGATGAAAATTTATCTGCGATAGAAAAACAACGTTTATGGTTATGGCGGGATTATCCTGCTTTATTAAAAACCTCACCTAAATCAAATTTGAAAGCAGCTGCGCAAGCGTATGGGGAGGCAAATTTTCCCACGTATGGAAAAAATCCAAATGATTGGAAATTTAGCTATTCCAGCCAATTTGGTTTACATGAAAAAACCTGACGGTTATTAAAGAACTGTCAGGTTTATAGTAAAGCTGCCTGTTCGGCAGTGAACGGGTCTAAAAAAGTATGTAGTTTTCTAAGCTACTTGTTCAGTAGAGCAGATATTCTACTTCAAATTACCAGCACGGAATCCAATAGCTTTAGCTATTGGCTAGCCTTTTCCAGAAAACAGCTAAAGCTGTTTTACTCAAGATTTGTAAATCTAACCCAGCTACATAAAATTCACAGTTAAAATTTTTAAAAAAGTATGTAGTGGATAAAATTTATTGATTTTTATTTTAGACAGGTCTAAGATGCACCTTGCGTCATCGTGAGTCCAAAAATCTTAAGGAGCAAATATGATTGACCCTGCAATACAAAGTTTTCTCAATGAACGAAAAGAGAGTTGGTTAAAAAAGAAAATTGACAGCAAAACAACGGCAGAACAGGAGCGTGAATTAACGCAAGAGGCTAATGAGTTGTTTGCGTTGGCTACATGGTTGCCTGATGCAGCAAAAAGAGCTAAACAATTGTCACTAGTTAGTCATCCCGCCAAATTCAGCCACCCTAGTGCAAAAACAAGTTCTATTATTGCAACAGCGGTAAAAAATGCTGATGGCTTTATTCGTTCTGGTAACATTACAGAGCAAATGGATGTTTTTGGTAATGCAGCGGCAATGGATGTTTATAAGTTCTTAAGTTTAAAGGTGGAAGACGGGCAAACCGTACTTAAGCATTTAGAACAGCAAACGACTTTTATTCAAAAACAATTTACTTTATCTGCTTTCAGTTATGAAGAATTAGCTACTTCTCTGTTAGCAATTAAAGCAACTGATGTAAATAAATCTGTCACTAGCGCAATTGTCAAACAAGTGTATTTTCCTATTTCAGAAAATAGCTATCATTTGTTATCGGTACTGACCCCTTCGAGTTTAATGTTTACGCTTAAGCAACGTATCAATACGCTACGGTTTTCTGAGGAGGCAAAATCAGCGAGGGAAGCTAAGAAAAACAACCAAAGTTATACAAGCGAATTTTCTGAAATTTATTCATTAACTGTTATCGGCTTTGGTGGGACTAAACCTCAAAATATCAGTGTGCTAAATAGTCAAAATTATGGAACAGCGTATTTACTTGAATCTCTCCCTCCAATTCTAACAAAACGCAATGTCAATCCACCTAAAATTAATTTTTTCAGCAACAGTTTAAGACTCAAAGATTTTCAGAAAGATTTTGATGAATTACATAAACAATTAAGTAGCGATATAAACAATATCCATGTCCGAAATAAACGCGATTGGCTAATCAAAAATATTATTTATCAAGTTGCCGACAAGCTGTGGCAAATTCGGTATTTAGATCTTGGTTGGTCTACATCGGATAATTATCAAAATCTCCCGAAACAGCAAAAAATCTGGTTAGACCAGGCTTATAAGGAATCACGGCAACAGCAAACTGATTGGCAAGATGACATAAAAACCGCGCTAGCGCGTTGGCTTTCCAATAGCTACAAAACTACCCAAGGCGATAAAGCGTTATCGATCGACGACGATAAATACAAACCCCATTTTATTCGCCTAATTGAAGAATGTGAGGTGGCCTTGTTATGAAGAACATTTTATTAATACCCTATATTCAAATTCATAACGCTAATGCCTTATCGAGTCCATATACCATTGGTTTTCCTGCTATGACAGCTTGGCTGGGGGCAGTCCACGCTTTGCAACGTCATCTTAAAATCTGCGATGTCGATTTTGAAGATTTAAATTTTAAAAGTGTGGGCGTGGTATGTCATGACATTAATCTACAAACCTATAAAGGTAATAACGATTTTGTGTATTCAATCATTGGTACAGGAAATCCATTAGATAAATCAGGCAATCGCCCCTCATTTATTGAAGAAGCTCGCTGTCATTTAACAGTTTCACTTATTATTGAATATAGCTGTGATTATGACCAAGATTTAACAGAACACGTTGATCGACTTATAAAAGGTAAACTGAAATTTTCTGGTGGCGATGTTATTACTGCCAAACCCTCCGAAACATGTGAGATTAATTCAGATAACCAGCAACAACTAATAACGAAACTCATGCCAGGGTTTTGTTTAATTGAACGCCGTGACTTAATGCAACAAGCGATGATAGATGGAAAAGATGCTATTGATGCTTTGTTAGATTACATAACGGTAAAGCATTCAAGTCAAGTCAATGATAGTGGAAAAGTTACTTGGACAAGTAATCGAAAAACCAAAGGTTGGATCGTGCCAATTGCCACCGGTTTTCACGGTATTAGTGATTTGGGTAATGCCGAAAACCAACGTGATCCAGACACGCCACACCGTTTTGCCGAAAGCATTGTCACCTTAGGCGAATTTATTATGCCGTACCGTATTGACAACTTAGACAACATGCTTTGGCACACGCACATCGATGAAGAAAATAACCTCTACCTTTGCCAACAAAACCAACACATTAACCAACATTAAGGAAAAATATCATGGCTAAAAATTCAAATATCGCTTCTGTACTTGCTTTTGAAAAAAAACTCGTTCCTTCAGATGGCTTTCTGTATGGCACAACTTGGGAGAAGTGGGAAAAGTATAAACAAGAGAAGAATAAATTAGAAAAAGAACTTTTAATAAAAGATGAGAGTTCTGAAAAAGCCGAGCTAGTAAAAAAATTAAAAGAGCTTCGATTAGATGAAAAGCCTGTTGAATTACGCGAAAAATCTGTGCGAGGAACTATCTCTAATCGTCTTAAACCAGCTATTAAAGACGATCCATTAAAACTTAATGCTGAAGTAGAGAAGCCCAACTTACAGAGAGTTGATAGTTGTGCTTTAGGTGAAGATCAAGATACATTGAAATTGCATTTCACTCTTAAAGTGTTAAGTGGTGTACAAATCCCATCCGCGTGTAATAACAAAGCGTTTAATGAGACCTATAGTCAAGCTGCCAACGACTATATTACCGCAGAAGGTTTTAGGGAGTTAGCTAAACGTTACGCGATTAATATTGCTAATGCTCGTTTTTTATGGCGTAACCGAGTGGGTGCAGAACATATTGAAGTTCAAGTTAACAAACTCAATCAGAACTCAGAAAAAAGTTGGGTATTCGATGCTGTAAAAATAGGATTGAGTGGTTTTGAAACAGTTACGTCTGATATTGAAGAACTAACAACAGAGATCGCCGATGCATTATCAGGTAAAGAAGATTTTTTACTGCTTGAAATTAAAGCATTTGCGCAAGTAGGGTTCGCTCAAGATGTTTATCCTAGTGAAGAATTGGTATTAGACAAAAGCACAGCGAAAGATAAAAAAAGTAAAATTCTTTATCACATCAACAACATTGCGGGTATGCATTCGCAAAAAATTGGCAATGCTTTGCGTACTATTGATACATGGTATCCCGCTTACACAGAAACTAAAACTTCTATTGCCATAGAACCTTATGGTGCAGTGACTAATTTAGGTACAGCTTACCGTAACCCAAAAGCCAAAGCCGATTTTTTTACCTTGTTTGATCGTTTTGCCTGTGGTGAAACACTGGACAAGAAAGAAGATGAACATTATGTAATGGCAGTATTAGTGCGCGGTGGCGTATTTGGCGAAAGTGGCAAGGATTAAATCATGAAGTTTTATTTGGAAATTACTTTATTACCTAATCCAGAAGTGGGGGTCAATTTCCTTTGGTCAAAAGTATTTCAGCAGATCCATTTAGGCTTAGTTGAAATGCAAGATGATCAAGGGAAAGTGCCCGTTGGGTTGTCTTTTCCTGAATACTTAAATGGCGAAAAACGTAGTGAGTTAGGGATTAAGTTAAGATTATTTGCCAATGATGAAGCCATACTTAAACAGTTTGATGTGGTGAAGTGGTTGGCGCGTCTGAGTGATTATGTCCATTGCACCAGTATTCGATCTGTACCTGAAAAGCTCATCGGTTATGCGATTTATCAACGCGAACAACCTAAAACCAATCCAGAGCGCTTGGCTAGGCGCTATGCTAAAAGGCATGGTGTTGATTATGACACCGCACTAAATGGCTTGGTCGATTTAAAAACAACCGAAAAGCCAGTTAATGCTGATTATAAAATGCAGTTTCGCTATTCTGAAATGACAAAGAAAAGTATTTCAAGCCCATTCATACGTTTAAAAAGCATGAGTAGTGAACATATGTTTTGTTTGTGGGTTAAAAAGATATCGGTTGATAGTCAATCAAGTGCTACATATTTTAGTAGTTATGGTTTAAGTTCAATATCTACTGTTCCCGAGTTTTGACCTAAGTTTTTTTCGCTCTTTAAAAATATAAATTTATCAGCTAGTTACGGATTAGTGTTTTGGGAATGGGTAAATACTCTTAAATTTTCTGTATATTGCACCGTAACTGGCTTTAAAGCTTTTTAAAACCAGTTCACTACCGCACAGGTAGCTTAGAAAGTTAAAGGCGCCTGTTTTAGAACCCGCTTTTAGTTCACTACCGCACAGGTAGCTTAGAAAATCTGGTACAGGGTTAAAGTGCTCTCCAGTTCGTTCACTACCGCACAGGTAGCTTAGAAAACCCAGACTTCATTGCTTGGCCCAGACCAATCGTTCACTACCGCACAGGTAGCTTAGAAAGGAAGTGACGGTGATTATAGATGCCGCGAGCCGTTCACTACCGCACAGGTAGCTTAGAAAAGATAGCGGTATCAGAGGCATTGGGTAAAGGCATGTTCACTACCGCACAGGTAGCTTAGAAAGTACGTACACCCGCACCTGGATTCATAGCGTCGTTCACTACCGCACAGGTAGCTTAGAAAAGCTTGGCTTCAAACGCCGTACGTACACCCGCGTTCACTACCGCACAGGTAGCTTAGAAATCCAAATAGCATAAATACCTATTGCCATTGCTGTTCACTACCGCACAGGTAGCTTAGAAAACCAGCCAATCTTTTTAGCGTACCGGTACGGTGTTCACTACCGCACAGGTAGCTTAGAAAAATGTCAAAACAGTAAAATTAATTTAGTTATGGTTCACTACCGCACAGGTAGCTTAGAAACGAAACGAACTAAAACTCATGCACTGGGAGGGGTTCACTACCGCACAGGTAGCTTAGAAAGCTAACTAAATTCTTCACCAAGGCCACCCTATGTTCACTACCGCACAGGTAGCTTAGAAACAAAAATGGTGGTTATAAAGTGCGACAAAAACGTTCACTACCGCACAGGTAGCTTAGAAAATTTCTTTCATTTCAGAAAATGTTAATTCGTCGTTCACTACCGCACAGGTAGCTTAGAAAATCATCTAAAGCATGTACACCGTTTTCGTAAAGTTCACTACCGCACAGGTAGCTTAGAAAGGAAGGCTGAAGGTATTTAGGCATCTTAATGAGTTCACTACCGCACAGGTAGCTTAGAAAGCGAACCACAATAAAAATTCAATCCATTCCGGGTTCACTACCGCACAGGTAGCTTAGAAAGCATATCATAAGCAACCTTCCCCGCTGCAACCGTTCACTACCGCACAGGTAGCTTAGAAACATCTCGTCACGGGCATGATTCACCTTGGCTTGTTCACTACCGCACAGGTAGCTTAGAAATTTTGGCGATCATTGGGCACAATTTGATTTGAGTTCACTACCGCACAGGTAGCTTAGAAAATATAAATCCCGCATTTTTTCTATGTGCTGATGTTCACTACCGCACAGGTAGCTTAGAAACGCCTGTTATTGAGGTATGACTAATGACCACTGTTCACTACCGCACAGGTAGCTTAGAAAAGGCTAAACAGGCTTTTTCTGGATCAGAAAGAGTTCACTACCGCACAGGTAGCTTAGAAATGCATAAATCAAATCAGGATAATCATTACCACGTTCACTACCGCACAGGTAGCTTAGAAAGCAGATTGAGCAGGGTACTGTGTGGGTTTTGCGTTCACTACCGCACAGGTAGCTTAGAAATAGGCTGCCGCAACCCTTCCAGTGCCGTGGTGGTTCACTACCGCACAGGTAGCTTAGAAAACTTACTCTCGATCAGCGCGATATTAATGCACGTTCACTACCGCACAGGTAGCTTAGAAAGTTTAAAGGCCGCCGCTTATTTAGCGATATCAGTTCACTACCGCACAGGTAGCTTAGAAACGACGGATAAAGGCTTTTAAAGCGGCCAGTTCGTTCACTACCGCACAGGTAGCTTAGAAATAATGTATTGGAGTCAGTGGGGACAGAGCCGGGTTCACTACCGCACAGGTAGCTTAGAAATCCAAAAAAGCCTGCTCTCGCGCCGTTGTTTCGTTCACTACCGCACAGGTAGCTTAGAAAACTTACTCTCGATCAGCGCGATATTAATGCACGTTCACTACCGCACAGGTAGCTTAGAAAGTTTAAAGGCCGCCGCTTATTTAGCGATATCAGTTCACTACCGCACAGGTAGCTTAGAAACGACGGATAAAGGCTTTTAAAGCGGCCAGTTCGTTCACTACCGCACAGGTAGCTTAGAAATAATGTATTGGAGTCAGTGGGGACAGAGCCGGGTTCACTACCGCACAGGTAGCTTAGAAATCCAAAAAAGCCTGCTCTCGCGCCGTTGTTTCGTTCACTACCGCACAGGTAGCTTAGAAAA
>Ga0194062_1000047_pt1 | contig 48842 bp, 43 predicted proteins | sample SepL2225m_MetaG_FD_155481 | JGI IMG/M metagenome (GOLD analysis project Ga0194062, IMG submission 155481) | Anoxic zone freshwater microbial communities from boreal shield lake in IISD Experimental Lakes Area, Ontario, Canada - Sep2016-L224-25m | ecosystem: Environmental > Aquatic > Freshwater >... | reverse complement strand
AAGGGCGTTAAATTAGCCGTCGACCAGATTTGTGAACTTGAAGCAAGACTGGAGCGTTCAACAGCTTTGAAATGGTGGGATATTACCATCTCGCCCAAACAGGTATTTTGAAAACTGCATCATCCCTTATGGAAATAAATTGCTAATCATTAGATGGAGGCATTTACAAAATCACTTTAAAAGGTCGGATGGATATTCCTGGTAATAAAACTGATTTATAAAATATCCCCTTCAAGGACTTAGTCCGCGTATTCAAAAACTGTAATAATCTGCCTTATATTTGGTTGCAGCTTGGTGACATTGATTACCACTGTGCCTTCTTCCCTGTGCACTAAGCCCATCAGATAAACAATTCCATTTTCAGTAACCACTTTTATCATGGCAGGATCAAAGTCAGGCAATGTTCTAATTTGCTTGAGTGCCGTTTTTACCGTCTGAGTGATAAATTGGTCATTAGACTGTGATTCCGGGCTGCTAGGTTTAGCGATTTTTATATTATCGTGAACCATTTTTACATTGTCGATAACCTGCACCAGCGAAATGATTTTTGCTTTTAGTTCTTCAGTGGGAGCTTCGCCAGTAATCAGGGTTGCTCCGTTATAAGCATTGATATTGATGTGGCAAAGTTTTTTTATTTTATTCTCGGAGTCGAGTTCTGAATAGGCTTCTGACTCTATTGCTTGATCAGATAAAATGATTTCGCGTGTTCTTCTGTCTTGTGCCAAATCTTGTGCGGTGAGCGTTGTTTTTTTGTTGGCAACAGGAGCACAGGCTATTATCCCGAAGTTAGTCAGTAATATAATGAGTAGAAATGATGTTTTCATGGCTCGCCTAGGGTGATGTTTGAAAAAAGGTTTTAACCGAATAGTTGCTGATCAATTAAATCGCACAGGCAATCAGTAATGAGTATGTGTGTTTCATGGATTCGGGCGGTTGAGTTTGATGGTATGCGAATTTCAATATCGGTTTCTTGAAGTAAAGGCGCAATCAAGCCACCGTTGTTTCCAGTAAAAGCGATGACAGAGATTTCTTTGTCATGCGCGGCAGTAATGACTTTTACGATATTGGTCGAGTTTTTTCCATCGGTATAAACAACGAGCATATCTCCGCTTTGGCCCAATGCTCTCAGTTGCTTTGAAAAAATGTCATCAAAGTGAAAGTCATTGGCGATGGCGGTAATTGTTGCTGTATCGGTTGTTAATGCAATGACCGGTAATGAGGGTCTGTCACGCTCAAACTGGTTAAGCATGGCGGATGAAAGCAGTTGCGCACTGGTTGCTGAACGCCCATTACCGCAGGTCAGTATCTTTTTGTCATTGAGTAAGGTGGTCACCAGACGCTGAGAGGCATGTTCAATCAGCTCGGTTAAATAGCTCATGGTATCTTGTTGAACTTTGATACTGTCAGAGAAATGGTTAATGATTCGGTCTTGTAAGCTCATGGTGTGGTTTTTAGCTTAAAAAGCATTTTGTATCCATTCTAGTTTCCCATTACCCGAGATAGCGATAACATCAAAACGGAGCGGATTATTTTCTTTTTTCGATGATAGGTAACAATGTGTTGCGGCTATTATACGTGATTGTTTTGCTCGGGTAATGCTCTCTGTCGCACTTCCGTATCGATCGGTTTTTCTGTAGCGCACTTCGATGATAACCAATGATTGTTGATCTTTCATAATTAAGTCAAGTTCACCCAGTTTGCATCGAAAGTTTCGGCATACTGGCACGAGTCCTTGGCCAATCAGAAAGTTATGGGCCTGTTCTTCGGCTTTTTCACCCTGAATTAAGTGTGCACTTTTAGTCTTGGGTTTTGCTAGAGGCACTCACTGTCTCCTGAGTCTTGGCGATCCGGCCGCAATAAAAAGGCAACATACTGATATAATCGGGGCTTGTGTAAATAATAATTAAATCTAATCATGATAACTCATGGTTTTATCTTTAAATTGAAGGTGATATTAATGGAAGTATCAAATTTTAACAGCTCTGGCAAATTATACGTTGTTGCTACGCCAATAGGTAATTTAGCCGATATCAGTTTTAGAGCTGTTGAGGTTTTAAAGGTGGTTGATTTGATTGCTGCTGAGGATACTCGACATGTAATAATGTTGCTTCAGCATTATGGAATTACTAATAAGCTGTTTTCATTGCATCAGCATAATGAAGATAAGGCATCCCTGGTTCTATTGGAAAAGTTACGCGAAGGACAATCTATTGCTTTGGTTTCTGATGCGGGTACTCCTTTATTAAGTGATCCCGGAATGCCTCTGGTAAAAATGGTAAAGGAGGCCGGTTTAGATGTAGTCCCTATTCCAGGGGCTTGTGCTTTAATTACTGCGCTATCGGCATCGGGGTTACCGGTTACGCAATTTGCTTTTGAGGGTTTTTTGCCCAGAACTTCATCAGCACGTAAAACCTTTTTTAGTGAACGACTTAATTCTCAGAAGACCTGGGTGTTTTATGAGTCTTGTCACCGAATTTTGGCATCACTGCAAGATATGGCTGAGGTCTTGCCTTTAGATAGGGAAATTGTTATCGCTAGAGAGCTGACCAAGCTTCATGAGACGATTGTAAAAACCAGTTTGGGTGAAGCATTGGATTTGGTTGCTCAAAACGAGAACATGAGAAAAGGCGAGTTCGTTGTTATCGTTGATGGCGCAACTATCGATAAAGCTGAAGATTTAATGACGCCTGAGCAGGAAAAAGTGCTTCGGGTGTTGTTAAAAGAATGCTCTATTAAGTCTGCAGTGGCTATGGCTGTAGAGATTACCGGAGTCAGAAAAAAAGTGCTATATCAGGCTGCTTTGGAAATAGGGAGTGGCAAAGGCGCTTAGCCTATCGGTTACTTATACTGGGCTGGGGTTTGAATTCTAATTAGGTTAGAATAGCCGAATGAGGTATACTGGAGCGGAGAAAGAGTTGACTGGACAGTCGCTGTTTTATCATTAAGATAAGATGGAGGAAAGTCCGGGCTCCATTGGGCAGAGTGCCAGGTAACGCCTGGGAGGCGCGAGCCTACGGAAAGTGCCGCAGAAAATAAACCGCCTGTCATTTATGATAGGTAAGGGTGAAAAGGTGCGGTAAGAGCGCACCGCGCAACTGGTAACAGGTGTGGCATGGTAAACCCCACTCGGAGCAAGATCAAATAGAGGGACAGACGCGTGGCCCGCGCGGTTCCTGGGTAGATTGCTTGAGCTGTAAGGTGACTTACAGCCTAGATGAATGACTGTTCTAGACAGAACCCGGCTTATAGGTCGACTCTTTCTTTTTTTACTTTGTTATCAATGAGATATTGTTTTTAATTAATTTTTTTTGATTATTCCTGATAAGCGTTTGGTCTGGAATAAAATGCAAATTCATCAGTGCGGCAGATTTTTCCAAAATTGTTTAATTCTCTTTTTATAACGCCAAAATATTTAATCGCTTTATACCTAAAGTGTTTTCTGAATAAAATCGATTAACCATCTGATACAGAATAGAATTTATTTTATTCTTTATTCTATTGTTTTGCCTCTCCTTTAAAGTTACGTAAGTCATTGTCAAAAAAGAAAGAGTTTAAATGAAAACATTCTTGACTATGAGCTGTTTGATATTTATAGTGCTTCTAAGTGGTGCAAAGTGGTGAAAAGTGGTTTTTTTTGAGGATATTTGGGGTCAGTTTTGTTTCGAGGCATAAGTTCAATCAATTTAGACGATAAAGGGCGTCTTGCAATACCCACCCGCTATCGGGATGAATTGCAGGAATGCTGTGAGCGTCAATTGATTGTAACGGTCGCAGTAAACGAAAAATGTATCGGAGAAAATGGTTGTTTATGGCTTTATCCATTGCCTGAATGGGAGCGTCTTGAGCAAACAATTAGTCGTTTACCCACTTTAAATAAGATGGCCGGTAAGTTAAGGCGATTTCTTATTGGAAATGCTTCTGAATGTGAGATGGATGGGCAAGGTCGATTTTTATTGCCAGATAAATTACGAAAATTTGCCCAGATGGATAAAAAGATTGTTTTAGTGGGACAACTTAATAAATTTGAAATTTGGAGTGAGGATGCCTGGACAGCCAAAGAAACTGAATGGTTGAATGGCAATGATGATGAAGGTTTGGAAGAGCTAGAAACTTTATCTTTTTAATACGGGAGTTTTGTTGATGGAACATTTACCCGTTATGTTTGCAGAAGCTTTGCAGCAATTGGCGATTAAAAAAGACGGTATTTATCTCGATTGTACCTTTGGTCGGGGGGGGCATAGTCAAGGGATTTTGAGTTTGCTAGGGCCTAATGGGCAATTGGTGGCTTTTGATCGTGATCTTGAGGCGGTTAACTCAAGTTATGCAAAGGCACTATTAGAGGATAATCGTTTTAAGATTGTGCATGGCTGCTTTTCACAGCTAGAAAGCGTTATAGAAAATAGTCAATTACTCGAGAAGATAGATGGAATCTTGATTGATTTAGGGGTGTCATCACCCCAACTGGATAATCCGGAAAGAGGCTTTAGCTTTCTAAGAGAAGGGCCTTTGGATATGCGGATGGATGGTACTTCTGGAATCTCTGCGGAGCAATGGCTAACGACGGTTGATGAAAAAGTACTGGTCAGTGTTTTATTTGAATACGGTGAAGAAAAATTTGCTCGACGTATCGCTAAGGCGATTATCGAAAGAAGACTGGTGTCACCGCTAACAACAACAACTCAATTAGCCAAATTAGTTGAAGATGTTGTTCCCATGAGGGAAAAGAATAAGCATCCAGCAACGCGTACGTTTCAAGCAATACGTATTGAAATTAATAAAGAGCTGGATGAATTAAAAAATGTTTTAGAGCAGTCTGCGCGGGTTTTAAAGCCGAGTGGGCGATTGGTGGTCATTTCATTTCATTCACTTGAAGATAGAATCGTTAAACGTTTTATTCGAAATGAGTCCGGGGCTAAATTTAACCCTGGTAAATTGCCAATAAGAGAAGTTGATATTGCCAAGGGTATTTTAAAAAAAGTGGGTAAGGCATTGAAAGCGGATGTCCAGGAAGTAAAACAAAACACAAGGTCTAGAAGTGCAGTAATGCGGGTTGCTGAGAAGGTTTAAGTGATTATTAGTCGATTATTGATTGTGGCTGCTGTGGTACTTTTGTTGTCTTCCTTAGCCGTTGTATATAGCAAGAATCTTTCGCGTTTAATTTTTATAGAGATTCAAAAGCAGGAAAGGGCGCTGGATCAATATGAGGTTGAATGGGGGCAAATGCAACTGGAACTGACCATGTTGGGGGAGCAGAATCGATTAGAGCTGGTGGCAAAGAATGAGCTGAAGCTGGTTATGCCATTAAGAGAAAAAATTATTTATATAAAACCATAAATGTTAGATTTTCGTGATAGAAGTCCGGCCAAAAAAGCGATAGATGACTTTTCTGGCAGAAGGAAGTTTGTAGTGGTTTTTATAATGCTTTGTATGCTGGTGCTGGTTATTCGAGATATCCACTTACAGGTCATAAGCAAACAGTTTTTAAAGCATCAAGGCGATATGAGACAGGTTGATGAAGTTTCTGTTTCCGCTTATAGAGGCATGATTGTTGATAGAAATGGCGAGCCTTTAGCAATAAGCACACCTGTAGAGTCTATTTGGATTAATCCAAGAGAGCTTAGAAGCGGTAAGCCGGAAGGCATAAGAGCAATGGAAAAGCTACTTGATTTACCTGCCGGAAAAGTCACTGAATGGATACTGGAAGATTCCAGAAGACAGTTTCTCTATATTGCTCGTCGGGTTAATCCGCAGTTGGCCGAAGATGTAAAAGCATTAAAGCTGGAAGGTGTTTATTTTGAACGTGAATTTAAACGCTATTACCCTGATGGAGGCGTTAGTGGTCATATTGTTGGATTTACCAATGTAGATGACATAGGGCAAGCGGGCGTTGAAGCGGGTTATGAGAAATTACTAAAAGGGACAGCAGGCAGTAAACGTGTTATTAGGGATGGAAAACGCCGCATTATTGACGATGTAGAAAGCATTGATGAGCCAGTTTCTGGAAAGACGCTAGAGTTAAGTATTGATCAACGCATTCAGTATTTAGCTTATAAGGAACTGCAGTTGGCAGTTGAAGAAAATAATGCAAAATCAGGTACTGTTGTTGTTTTAGATGCAAAAAACGGGGAAATTTTAGCGGCTGTTAATGAGCCTTCTTTTAATCCAAATACCAGGAATAATTTAAAAGAAAGTGTTTATAGAAATAGAGCTTTTACCGAAGTATTTGAGCCTGGGTCAACGGTAAAGCCTTTTGTTGTCGCAGCGGCTTTAGATGGCGGGTATATAAAGCCTAATTGGCTATTTCCGACCAATGGTGTTTTTCAAGTTGGGCACAATACAGTTAAAGATGTGCATAACTACGGTACCCTGGATGTGACCCATGTGCTCACAAAGTCCAGTAACATTGGTGTCAGTATGATGTCTTTAAAAATGCCACCGAAGTATCTGTGGGATGTTTATCATCAACTTGGCTTTGGAGTTTCAACGGGATCAGGTTTTCCGGGTGAAGCGAATGGGACCATGAAAGATTATAAAAGATGGCACGATTTTGATCGCGCGACCATGTCGTTTGGTTATGGTTTAAATGGATCGGCTTTGCAATTGGCAAGAAGCTATACGGCATTGGCAGACGACGGTCTGTTGCACTCTGTAAGTTTGTTAAAGCGTGAGGAAGATGACGATGTTGTTCGAGTGTTTTCTGCTAAAACTGCAAGAAGTGTCAGGAAGATGATGGAGACTGTGCTAACCAAAGAAGGGACAGCCTATGAAGCAAGAGTTGATGGCTACAGTGCTGCGGGTAAAACGGGAACTGTAAAAAAAGCGACCTCAACGGGTTATACAGAGAAAAGTTATTTCGCTGTTTTTGCTGGGATGGCGCCTGTAAATGATCCGCGTTTGATCATAGTGGTTATGATTGATGAGCCTTCTGCTGGTAAGTATTACGGTGGCTTGGTATCGGCTCCGGTATTTTCGAAAGTCATGGCGGGTGCTTTGAGAATACTTGAAGTAGCGCCTGATCAAGAAGAGACAATGCCTATTTTGCTAACTGAAAGAAAATAATTTGATGTCAATGAAACTAAGTGAATTATTAGAAGGATTTGTTTCATGTCAAAACATTATTTTTTCTAATGTCGGCGACATGGTTATAACAGGGCTTACTTTAGATAGTCGGGAAGTTATTAACGGAAATGCATTTATTGCGTTAGTGGGGTCTCAGCAACATGGTCTTGCGCACGCGAATCAAGCTATTTTAAAAGGCGCGGTTGTTGTTATTTATGACCCGTTAGGTGGCGGTGAGCCATTAGCGGAATCAATTGACTGGGTTCCCATGATTGCAGTTGATAATTTGGCAATTAAGTTGGGAGAGATTGCAGCTCGTTATTATGGTGAGCCTTCTCGGTCAATGTCTGTTATTGGTGTCACCGGAACGAACGGCAAAACATCATGTACCCAATTTTTAAGTCAAATGTTAAATGACTGCGGGGTTGTGGGTACTCTGGGTTGGGGTGAGTGGGGGCACTTATATAAAACCCTGAATACAACGCCAGATGCACTTGAAATCCAGAGAATACTGGCTGAGTTACTGAGGAATAAAAAAAATGTTGTTGCCATGGAGGTTTCATCACATGGTTTGTCCCAAGGTCGAGTTAATGGTGTGAAATTTAAAGGCGCTGTATTTACCAATATTAGTCGTGATCATTTAGATTACCACGGAACCATGGAAGCCTACTTACAGGCAAAATTGCAATTATTGGATAAGCCGGGATTAGCTTTTGTCGTTGTAAATCTAGACGATCCTTATTGTGAACAAATTATCGATGCGGTGCCTTCAAATGTTGTTATTTGGGGTATTAGTTTTAAAGATAAAACCCTAAAAGTTGGGGAAAGTGTTAATGCGGCGGCAACTTTACACAGTGCAGAGGGTATTGAGTTTGTGGTTAATTGGCGTGGCGATAGTCAACGTATTTATGTTCCAGTTTACGGGGATTTCAATGCTGAAAATAGTCTCCTTGTTTTGACGGTGATGCTGGCAATGGGTTATTCATTATCTGAAGTGGCTGAAAAACTAATGTGCGTAAAACCTGTTACAGGACGTATGCAACATTTTGGTGGTAATGAATTGCCATTGGTTTTTGTTGATTATGCGCATACTCCGGATGCTTTAAATAAAGTACTATCGGGTCTTAGGAAGCATTGTAAGCAGTCATTATGGGTGGTTTTTGGTTGTGGTGGCAACAGGGACAAAGGCAAAAGACCAGAGATGGGGGCGATTGCAGAAAGGTGGGCTGATCGAGTGATTGTTACTGATGATAATCCCAGATTAGAAGATGGCCTAGACATTGTAGGTGATATTCTGGCAGGTTGTAAGGCTTCAATTAGTTCTGATTCGAACGCGAAGATTATTGTTATTCAAAATAGAAAGCAGGCAATACAAACAGCCATACTTAATGCAACTGAAGACGATTGTATTGTGATTGCGGGTAAAGGACATGAAGATTATCAAGAAATTAATGGAGAGAAAATTAATTTTAGTGATAGTCAGGTTGTAGTTGATACCTTAAAAATGAGAGCTTAAATAGTATGAAAATGATGCTGAGTGCCTGTGCTGCTACTGTACAAGGAAAACTCATTGGAAAGGACGTTGCTCTTACAGGGGTTAGTATAGATACGCGCGTCATTAAGCCAAATCAGCTGTATATCGCGATTAAAGGCCATAATTTTGATGGTAATGATTTTGTAGAACAGGCAGAAAAAGCGGGAGCGATTGCTGCAATTGTTCATGAAGGTGTTTCAACGCTTTTGCCGCATATAGTTGTTGAAGATACTCGCGTTGCGTTGGCCAGGTTGGCTGGTGCATGGCGGGTATCGTTGTCGGAGAATGAAAATAGTCTATCGATTGTCGGTGTGACGGGTAGTAATGGCAAGACGACAGCTAAGGAAATGGTCGCAGCAATTTTGGGGGTTAAGGATGCTGTGCTGTTTACTCAAGGTAATTTAAATAATGACATTGGTGTACCTTTGACATTGTTTCGATTGACGGAACAAGATCGTTATGCAGTTATCGAAATGGGTGCAAATCACATTGGAGAAATTGCTTATACCAGTCATTTTGCAAAAGCGGACGTAGTTATTATTACGAATGCTGGTGCGGCTCATTTAGAAGGTTTTGGCAGCTTAGAGGGTGTGGCGAAGGCTAAAGGTGAGATCGTTGAAACGCTTGGGGAAGATGGTGTTGCCGTTCTTAACCGGGATGATGACTATTTTAATTATTGGAAGTCGGTTGCGGGAAATCGAAAAATCATTTCATTTGGTTTAAGCGAAGAAGCTGATGTAACGGCTAAAGTGACTAAAATCGGTATTAAAAATAATTCGTTTGTAAGTACATTTGATTTGCTTACAGCTCAAGGCACTGCTGAGGTTAATTTAAAATTAGCCGGTCAGCATAATGTGTTAAATGCATTGGCTGCTGCTGCAGCTACGTTGGCTTTGGGCATAGATCTAGCGCAAGTTAAAGCAGGCTTAGAAGGCATAAAGCCAGTAGTGGGGCGAATGCAGCCTTTAGTTGGTCGCTTAGGAAGCACAGTTATTGATGATACTTATAACGCAAATTCAGATTCTCTTAAAGTGGGTCTTGATGTTTTGAGCCAGTTAGAGGGTAGGCATTGGTTGGTGTTAGGGGCTTTTGGAGAGTTGGGTCCACAAAGTGCGAAGATCCACGAGGGAATTGCCGAGGTTATCAAATCAAGTGGTGTAAGTAGGCTATTTGCCGTGGGGGCTGATACTAAGAATACGGTACAGGCTTTTGGTTTAGGCGCCACATTTTATGAAAAACAAGAAGATTTAATTGCCGAATTAAAACAAGAAATAAGAGGCGATGAAGTTATTTTGATTAAGGGTTCACGAGCTCAGCGCATGGAAAATGTAGCTGCTGCTTTAGTTGAAAATTTCAGGAATTAAACCATGCTACTTTATTTTGCAGATTATTTGATGACGTTTGATGGAGGGTTTAGGGTATTTCAGTATCTGACTTTCCGTGCAATTTTAGGTGCATTAACCTCATTATTGATCTCATTCATTATCGGTCCAATAATGATTAGAAAATTAAGTTCTAACAAAATTGGCCAAAGTATTCGTGAGTTGGGTCCCCAATCTCATTATGAGAAGTCAGGTACGCCTACAATGGGTGGTGCTTTAATTCTGGTAGCCATTACGATCAGTACTTTGCTGTGGGCTGATCTAGGTAATCGTTATATTTGGGTTATTTTATTGGTTACTCTGGGCTATGGGGTTATTGGTTTTATTGACGACTACAGAAAAGTAATTAAACGTAATAGTGATGGTTTGTCTGCAAGAGCTAAATACTTAGGCCAATCAATTATTGGATTAACGGCGGCTATTTTTTTATATAAAACGGCGGCTGTACCCGCTGAAACCCAATTTATTATCCCTTTCTTTAAAGAAGTAATGTTGGATATGGGCTGGATGTATGTTGTGTTGACCTATTTTGTCATTGTCGGAACCAGTAATGCAGTTAATTTAACTGATGGTTTAGATGGTTTGGCAATTATGCCTTCTGTGATGGTTGCTGCTGGGCTGGGTGTTTTTGCGTATCTGTCTGGGCACGCTGCTTTTTCAGATTATCTGGCTATCCCTTATTTGCCTAATTCCGGGGAACTTATCGTTTTTTGTGCAGCACTCGTAGGCGCTGGTTTAGGTTTTTTGTGGTTTAACGCTTATCCCGCAATGGTTTTTATGGGTGATGTTGGTGCTTTAGCTTTGGGCGCTGCATTAGGCGTTTTAGCAGTACTAGTCAGGCAAGAAATTGTTCTGATGATTATGGGAGGGGTTTTTGTTATGGAAACTTTATCCGTGATCATTCAAGTAGCTTCATTTAAGTTAACTGGAAAACGGGTTTTTCGTATGGCACCGATACATCATCATTTTGAATTGAAAGGATGGCCCGAGCCAAGAGTTATTGTTCGTTTTTGGATCATTACCGTTATTTTGGTATTGATCGGTCTAGCCACATTGAAGTTGAGATGAAGGTCATGAGAAAAAAACATGAAGATGTTTTTTTGATGCCTGATGGGTCGGTAGCGCCGTTATGAGTTTGGATAATATATCTATCCTGGGAGCCTTAAAAAGAAACTTTGGTTTGGATCCTAAAAGCTCAAAAGTGATAGTGGTAGGGTTAGGTAGCACTGGGATTTCGGTTGCCTACTTTATGCAAAAGTTGGGTTTTAATTTTGCAATTAGCGATAGCAGAGACAAACCGCCTTTGGAAGATGCATTTTTTCAGGTTATGCCAGATACGCCAGTGTTTACCGGTGGATTTGATAACTCGGCTTTTCAAGTGGCAACTCATTTGGTTGTTAGTCCAGGCGTGTCATTACTTGAAAAATCCATTGTTAAAGCGGTTGCCAATGGTGCAAGGATTGTGAGTGATATTGATTTATTTGCCTGTTCTGTTGATGTCCCGATTGTGGCAATTACCGGTTCAAACGGTAAAAGTACTGTAACGACGATGCTCGGTGAAATGGCAAAGTCTTCAGGGAAGCTGGTTGGTGTCGGTGGAAACTTGGGCACGCCTGCTTTGGAATTATTAGCACAGTCAGCGGATCTTTTTGTATTGGAGTTATCAAGCTTTCAACTTGAGCGTACTCATATTTTGAATGCGGCAGCAGCAACTGTGTTAAATATTTCTGCGGACCATCTTGATAGACATGATGATATTGCCAGTTACGCTCGAGAAAAGCAGAGTGTTTTTAGAGGTACTGGCGTTATGGTCATTAATCTGGATGACCCTATTGTTAAAGATATGACCTTATCTTCAAGGCAGGTATTGACCTTTTCAATAAAAGAAAGCGCAGACTTTTGCATAGACTTTAAGGATGGCGTTGAGTATCTGATGCACAAGAATGAATGTTTAATGGCATTAGCAGAATTGCCACTTGAGGGAAGGCATAATGCAGCTAATGCATTGGCTGCTTTGGCTTTAGGAACTGCTATAGGCTTAGATGCAGTGGCCATGTGTGATGCTCTGAAAGTGTTTAAAGGTTTAGATCATAGAATGCAGCGAGTAGCAGAAATTCGAGGCGTGACATGGGTGAATGATTCTAAAGCAACCAATATCGGAGCGTGTGTTGCTGCTTTAGAGGGTTATGACCGTAAAGTTATTCTGATTGCTGGTGGCGATGCTAAAGGCGCTGATATGAACGACCTAACACCCGTTATTAAAGAAAAAGCAAAAAGTGTCGTTTTAATGGGGAAAGATGCTGGTTTAATAAAGCAGGCTTTGAATGGCTGTGTGCCTATCTACGAAGCTAATAATATGATACAGGCGGTACAAATGTGTGCCGATTTAGCTGACATGGGTGACAGTGTGTTGTTATCACCTGCCTGCGCGAGTTTAGATCAATATAAGAATTATCAAGATAGAGGAAATCAGTTTTCTAAAGCAGTATTAGGGTTACTTAAATGAAAAAGCGAGCAAAACCATCAAGGATTGGTCGATTTCATTTTGATCCATTGTTAGTGATAGTTACCTTGAGTTTACTCATTATTGGATATGTCATGGTTGCTTCATCATCATTACATTTAGGCGCGAAATCAGGTGATACATTTCAGTATCCTAGAAATCAATCCTTTCATATAGGGATAGGATTATTTTTTGGGTATTTTGTGGCAATCGCTCCTATTCGAATTTGGGAAAAGATGGGGCAGTGGCTGTTTATTGGTGGGTTGTTACTGCTGATCATTGTTTTGATTCCAGGTTTAGGTATAAAAGTTAATGGTAGTACGCGTTGGTTGTCGTTGGGGGGTATAAGATTGCAGGTCTCTGAGGTCGTTAAGTATTTTGCTGTGATTTATATGGCTGGATATGTTACCAGACATCAGAAATCAATAAGGGAATCAGTTTTTTCCTTGCTAAAGCCGTTGATTTTGTTTGGAACAGCCAGTTTGTTATTGTTAATGGAGCCTGATTTTGGTTCAGCGGTTGTAATAATGATTATTGCGATGGGTATTATGTTCTTGGCTGGAGCGCGACTGTCGCCTTTTATAGCACTGCTCTCTTTTGGAGCCGTATCAGCAGCATTGTTAGTCGTATTTGAGCCTTATCGAATGAAACGTGTTACCAGTTTTATTAATCCATGGGCAGACTCTAAAGATACAGGTTATCAATTAGTACACGCATTAATTTCTTTTGGGCGTGGAGAATGGTTTGGTGTTGGTTTAGGTAATGGAATTCAGAAGCTGTTTTATCTTCCTGAAGCCCATACAGATTTTTTATTTTCGGTGATTGCCGAAGAGTTAGGATTATTAGGTGTAGTGACAATCATCGGATTATTTACATTATTGGTATGGCGAGCCTTTGAAATTGCTGTCGCCGCTGAGAAAGCAGGAGAAAAATTTTCGGCTTATATCGCCTATGGTTTAGGCATTTGGTTTGGTTTTCAATCATTTGTCAACATGGGCGTTAATATGGGAATTCTGCCTACTAAAGGCCTGACGTTGCCATTAATGAGTTATGGTGGTGGCAGTATGATAATTATGTGTTGTGCCGTTGCATTACTATTTCGTGTTTATAGCGAAGTCTCTGAGATAAATGCTAATAAACCAAAGGAAAGGTCCAAATGGGTAAGTGCATAGTTATTATGGCTGGAGGAACGGGTGGGCATGTGTTTCCTGCTTTAGCTGTAGCCGAATATTTAATAGCAAACGATTGGCAGGTTAGTTGGTTGGGGACGCATAGAGGGCTAGAAAGTCGAGTGATCCCTGAGCATGGCATTACGATTGATTGGTTGTCTGTGGCGGGTGTAAGAGGTAAGGGAGTATTAGCTAAGATTAGGGCTGTTTTTATGCTCTTTAAGGCCTGCTTTCAAGCGTTGAAAATATTACATATGCGTAAACCTGACGTTGTGTTGGGTATGGGTGGTTTTGTTGCTGGGCCTGGTGGGTTAATGGCAAAGTTTCTAGGTATTCCTTTGGTTATTCATGAGCAGAATCGAGTTCCAGGCACCACTAATCGTTTACTTGCGCGAATTGCTAACCAAGTTTTAGAAGCTTTTCCAAGTAGTTTTGAGCAGCGAACGGGAGCAAGTTTTACTGGAAATCCTTTGAGAAAAAGTTTTCTGAATAGACCGAAGAATTCGCAGCAGAGAATGGAAGGTGAAGTTCGATTATTGATAGTTGGAGGCAGTCAGGGTGCTCAGATTCTTAATGAGATAGTGCCAGAGGCTATTTTTCGGTTTAAAAATAATGATCCTCAGCATCGCTTCGTACAAGTAAAGCATCAAACCGGTGTTGCGATGTTATCTCAGGTCGACAAACGCTATAAGGATTTAGGTATTGATTCTGTGGTGAGTGCTTTTATTGATGATATGGTCGTTGTTTATGATTGGGCTGATTTAGTGATTTGTAGAGCTGGAGCGATGACAGTGAGTGAGGTGGCAGCAATGGGAGTTCCCGCCATTTTTATACCTTTGCCTAATGCGATTGATGATCATCAATCGGCTAATGCACGTTATTTAACGGATGCGGGTGCTGGACTCTTGTTAGCACAAAAAGATTTAAATCCTTCATCATTGGCTGAATATATAGGTGAGGCATTAAGTAAATTAACTTTGATGAGTAAAAATGCGCAGTTGGCTGCTCGCTTAGATGCAACAGAGATTGTTGCCGGCTATTGTGCGGATGAGGCTGGGTTATGAGAATACCAGAGAAAGGTACACAAGTTGTGTCTACATTAGGAAATATAAAGCGAATACATTTTGTGGGTGTCGGTGGCACAGGAATGAGCGGTATCGCAGAGGTTTTATTAAATCTTGGCTATCAAGTGTCGGGTTCTGATATTAAAGAAAGTAGTGTGACGCAGCGATTAGCCGATTTGGGCGTGATTATTAATATAGGGCATCAAAGAGAAAATGTGACTGATGTGGATGTTGTTGTTGCTTCAACAGCGATAGATCGAAGTAACGATGAAATAGATCAGGCTTACATTAATAGAATACCCGTCATTCCGCGTGCAGAGATGTTAGCTGAATTAATGCGGTTTCGGTTTGGGATTGCGGTTGCTGGCACGCATGGAAAAACGACGACAACAAGTTTAACCGCTAGTGTATTAGCAGAAGGTGGTTTAGATCCTACCTTTGTAATTGGTGGTCGTTTAAATAGCGCTGGCAGTAATGCGAAATTAGGGTTAGGGAATTACTTGGTAGCTGAAGCTGATGAAAGTGATGCGTCATTTTTATATCTCCAACCGATGATTGCGATAGTGACGAATATTGATCAGGATCACATGGAGACCTATCAAAATAGTTACCAGCGATTAAAGGATACATTTATAGAGTTTTTACATCATTTACCCTTTTATGGTTTAGCCGTGTTATGTCTGGATGATGAAGGGATTAGAGAGATTTTGCCGCATATATCCAAACCAGTGATTACTTATGGTGTGCATGAAGATGCTGATATACGGGCAGTTGATGTTGAGCAAAAAGGGATGTTGACTACGTTTAATGTTATTCGTCGAGGCGATTATCCGGCTTTAAAAGTAACTCTAAACATGCCTGGATGGCACAACATGCTTAATTCGTTGGCTACAATTGCAGTAGCAACCAAGCTTGAGGTTGTTGATGAGGCCATTGTTAAAAGCCTAGGTGAATTTAAAGGGGTGGGTAGACGTTTTCAAATTCAGGGCGATTTAGCTATTGATGAGGGAAAACTGACTTTAGTTGATGATTATGGGCATCATCCAAAAGAAATTGCAGCGACTTTAGAGGCATTACGCCAGGCATGGCCAACGCGTCGAGCAGTGGTTATTTTTCAACCCCATCGATATACGAGAACACGTGACTTGTTTGAAGATTTTGTGCACATATTATCAACGGTAGATGTGCTGATTTTAATGGACGTATATTCGGCTGGCGAGTCAGTGATTACAGGTGCTGATGGTCGAGCTTTAAGCCGCGCCATTCGTATGCGTGCTCAGGTTGATCCAGTATTTATTGATAACTGGCAAGAGTTACCAAAAATATTAGCCGGTATTGTAAGGCCTGATGATGTCATTTTGACTATGGGAGCTGGCAATGTAGGACATTTTGCCACACAGTTGCCAGAATTGTTAACCGAAGCTTTGGCATCTAGGGTAGTGTCGTCCGTGAATCAAGTTTCATGAAAGGTCGATTGTTACTTAAAGAAAATCTAGCTAGATATACTAGTTGGCGAGTGGGTGGGCCTGCTGACCGGCTATATATCCCATTTGATAAAGAAGATTTATGTGAATTTGTAAAGTCGTTACCTGTCTCTGAGCCTGTATTTTGGATGGGATTGGGAAGTAATTTATTAATTAGAGACGGCGGTATCCGAGGAACAGTGATAAATACTAAGGGGCGTTTGAAGGGAATGCGCCTAATTGAGGATACTGTTGTATATGTTGAATCGGGAGTTCCTTGCGCTCATGTGGCTCGTTTTTGTTCAGAGCAGGGATTGGTAGGTGCAGAGTTTTTAGCGGGCATACCAGGAACAATGGGTGGCGCTTTAAAAATGAATGCCGGGGCTTTTGGTGGAGAAACCTGGGGGATTATTACTCAAGTCGAAACCATTGATGCATTAGGAGAGCTATCGGTTCGTTATCCATCAGATTTTAAAATAAGTTATCGGTCAGTAAAAACTGAAAGGGTTGAGTGGTTTCTAAGTTGTCACTTGAAATTGCTAAAAGGTGATGCTGTCGCTAGTCAGCAAAAGATTAAAGGTTTGTTAGACAAGCGAGCTCAAACACAGCCCACTAATCAGCCTAGCTGTGGATCGGTATTTAAAAATCCAGAAGGTGATTTTGCAGCAAGATTGATAGAGAAAACAGGGTTGAAAGGTTATTCAATTGGTGGTGCAAGTGTCTCAGAAAAGCACGCTAATTTCATAGTAAATACGGGTAGCTCGACTGCTGCTGAAATAGAGCAGTTGATTGGATATGTTCAAAAAAAAGTAAAGGAACAGCAGGGTGTTGAATTGCACACAGAGGTATGTATGGTAGGTGAGGTTGATTTAGAAAGGCAGCACCTAGTGTCTTTCCAAAATCCTGAAAAGTTTGGCCGGGTTGCAGTACTGATGGGCGGTTCCGCCGCAGAGAGAGCTGTTTCTTTGAGAAGTGGCGAGGCTGTTTATCAGGCGTTATTACGAAAAGGCGTAGATGCAATTGCTATTGATGTCACAGGAAGTCCAATTCAGGCTTTGAATGGTGTGCGTGTTGATAGGGTTTTCAATATTATTCATGGTCGTGGAGGAGAGGATGGTGTAATCCAGGGAGTTCTTGATGTATTGGGAATTCCTTATACAGGGAGTCGAGTTTTAGCTTCAGCATTAACTATGGATAAGCTTAAAACTAAACTATGCTGGAAGGGGTATGGCTTAGTTACTCCTAAATGGTTTTTATTGAAAGTCGAAAATGATATTGATGCTTGTATTGAAGAATTGGGCTTTCCCGTTATTGTTAAACCTGCCCAAGAAGGGTCTAGCATTGGTATGAGTAAGGCGAATTCAAGGGAAGAATTGCAAAAAGCGATGGCACTGGCTTTAGGCTACGATTGTGATGTCTATGCAGAAAGTTGGGTGAGTGGTAATGAGTATACTGTAGCCATTTTAAATGATACCGCTTTGCCAGTGATCCGTTTAGAAACGCCTAATACATTTTATGATTACGAAGCAAAATATAATGCTAAAACAACGAAATATCATTGTCCTGCAGGATTAAGCGATGAGCAGGAGCAGTTTATTAGAAATGTAGCATTGACTGCCAGCAAAGTGGTTGGCGCTAAAGGGTGGGCAAGGGTCGATGTATTTATTGATGATTCTGGGCAGTATCAATTAATTGAGATTAATACAGTGCCGGGTATGACGGATCATAGTTTAGTTCCGATGGCTGCTAAGCAGGCAGGTATAGATTTTGAAGAGTTAGTTTGGCGGGTTCTGGAAACCAGTCTTGGATAATGAGTAATGTAGGCATTAAACCACTGCTAATTGGATTGCTGTTTTTGGGTCTGATTGTAGTCGCTGGGTATCAATTAGACAAAAGATGGCAGATTCGATCGTTATCGATAAAAAATGTATCTTTGCCGATTAGATACGTGAGAATTGAAGGGGTTTTTCAATATCTCAGTAAGAATGAGATTCAGACATTGTTGCAGCCAATAGTTATGAAGGGGTTTTTTGATGTTGATATTCAGGAGATACATACTGTTGTTTCAAGTTTGCCTTGGGTCGATGCAGTGACCGTTAAGCGAGTTTGGCCAGATGCAATTGATATCAAGGTAAGTGAAAAGAAGCCCTATGCCCGCTGGGGAGAAAATAGGTTGATAACAGAGCAAGGTATTATCTTTGCGCCTACGAATATAGAGCTGTTTAAAGATAGGGTATTAGTCTTCGGACCTGAACTACAGCAATTAAAAGTACTGGAAATAATGAAGGGCATTAAAACGGCTTTAGCTGATCATTCTATGAAATTGGCTGAGTTTAGTGTTAATGAACGTGGGGCATGGAAAATCAAATTGGAAAATGAACTGGAAATACTGTTGGGGCGTAATGAGCAATTAAAGAAATTACAGCGTTTTATAAAAACGTTGACAGTGTTAGATCAAGAACAGTTTTTGCAAATTGAAAGAGTTGATTTGAGATATCCCAACGGGTATGCAGTTTCATGGAAGCCTGGAGCTGCTGATATTGACTGGAATGCCATTGCAAAACCCAATAATGAATAAGAATACGATAAGGCGATAAAGAGTAAATAAAATGGCAAAAAAAACAGAGCGTAATTTGATAGTCGGATTAGATATAGGTACGTCCAAGGTTGCGGCCATTGTTGGAGAGCTGACCAGTGACGGTAATATAGAAATAATTGGCATAGGATCTACGCCATCACGAGGCCTTAAAAAGGGTGTAGTGGTTAATTTAGAGTCGACAGTTCATTCAATTCAAAAAGCGATTGAAGAGGCTGAATTGATGGCTGGTTGCCAGATTAGGTCGGTTTTTGCGGGTATTGCAGGGAGTCATATTCGAAGTCTAAATTCACATGGTATTGTGGCCATTAAGGATAAAGAAGTGACTCAGTATGATATTGATAGGGTAATTGATTCGGCACGTGCTGTTGCTATTCCTGCAGATCAGAAAATTTTGCATATTTTGCCACAGGAGTTTGTCATCGATCTCCAAGATGGAATTAAAGAGCCTATTGGGATGTCTGGTATTCGACTTGAAGCAAAAGTTCATATGGTAACTGGGAGTGTGAGTGCCTCTCAGAATATTATCAAGTGTATTCGCCGCTGTGGGTTAGAGGTTGAAGATATTGTATTAGAGCAATTAGCTTCATGTAATTCTGTGCTTACAGAAGATGAAAAGGAGCTTGGTGTTTGTTTAATTGATATTGGGGGGGGCACAACAGATATAGCTATTTTTGTTGAAGGAGCCATCAAGCACACAGCTGTAATACCGATTGCTGGCGATCAAGTAACCAATGATATTGCTGTAGCGTTACGAACACCTACTGTAAATGCAGAAGAAATCAAGCGTAAGTATGCTTGTGCGTTAACACAATTGGCAAACGTTGATGGTGTTATTGAAGTTCCGAGTATAGGTGACAGAGCGCCGCGCAAAATTTCAATGCAAAATCTGGCTGAAATAATAGAGCCTCGTTATGAGGAGCTTATGTTGCTGGTGCAGTCAGAGCTTAGACGAAGTGGTAATGAAGAGTTAATTGCGGCAGGCATTGTTTTGACTGGGGGTAGTTCAAAAGTCATGGGTCTGATTGAATTGGCTGAGGAGATTTTTCATATGCCAGTAAGAATGGGGGGACCGCAAAATGTTTCTGGGTTAGCTGAGGTGGTGAGGAATCCCATTCACTCTACAGGGGTTGGACTGTTAATGTACGGAAAGGATCATCAGAACTTAGGTAGAAGTCATGAGGCTGATGGTTTAAGTTGGGTTTCCAAGATGAAAAACTGGTTTCAGGGTAATTTTTAATAACGTTTATTTTGTATTTAAGGGGTGGTGTCGTGAAATATGAATTGGTGGATACTTATACACAGTCCGCAGTCATCAAGGTTATTGGTGTCGGCGGTGGTGGTGGCAATGCAGTTAACCATATGGTTGGTAGCCATATTGAAGGTGTTGAGTTTATTTGTGCAAATACAGACGCTCAGGCATTAAGAAAGATTACGGTAGACACCATTATTCAATTAGGTGTTGAGTTAACAAAAGGATTGGGAGCGGGTACTAATCCAGAAATTGGAAAATTTGCTGCAGAAGAAAATAAAGATCGTATTAAAGAGGTGTTGCAAGGCGCCGATATGGTTTTTTTGACGGCCGGAATGGGTGGTGGCACTGGAACTGGAGCTATTCCAGTTATAGCGCAGATTGCAAAGGAAATGGGAATTTTAACGGTCGCTGTGGTAACTAAGCCATTTCTGTTTGAAGGTAAAAAGAAACAGCTTGTCGCAGAGCAGGGTATTATAGAGTTAGAAAAATACGTGGATTCGTTAATTACAATTCCCAATCAGAAATTATTGCCAGTTTTGGGCAACAATGTGTCTTTAATGAATGCATTTAAAGCCGCAAATGATGTATTACTTGATGCGGTTCAAGGTATAACAGAGCTTATTATTCATCCCGGTATGATTAACGTTGATTTTGCAGACGTTAGAACAGTTATGTCAGGAATGGGGGCTGCAATTATGGGCGTTGGTTCTGCGTCTGGTGAGCATCGTGCACGCGAGGCAGCTGAAAAAGCTATTGCTTGTCCTTTGCTTGAAGATATTAACTTGCAAGGTGCACGTGGTATTCTGGTTAATATATCTGCAGCTGATATGGGTGTAGCTGAGTTTAACGAAGTGGGCAATATCGTTCATGAGTTTGCATCTGAAGATGCTGTCATCAAAATTGGTATGGCCATTGATCCAACCTTGGGCGATGAGATTAAAGTCACTGTTGTTGCTACTGGAATGGGTATGCCTCGAGTAGCTGTAAAAGCGCCTGTTAAGGTGATGCATAAGCCAGCTGCAGCAGGAAGTACAAATTATGATGACTTAGATAAGCCTACGGTCATGCGGCATGGTGGAAAAAATGAATCCAAAGAAACTCGTTTTGGTGCGCAAACTAAAAAAGAGATAGATTTGGATTATCTGGATATTCCTGCTTTTTTAAGGCGTCAGGCTGATTAATAACCAGCAATTAGAATTATGATTTTCTTAGCTAGGACTTGTTACTTGAACGGGTTCTAGCTATAGAATGGAAAGTACATTTTCTATCAGATAGTTGCTGGATAGTTTTTAAAATTAGATATCTCTTCACTTTGGGCTATTCTTATTTTATTTAGTTCATTTCAGTTTTTTCAGTGAATCATAAGTGTTTCTTCGCTTTCATATTCTGTCGACATTTTATCTGTGGATAAAATGCATTTATTTACTTAAAATATCAACAAATATTTCCTTTCAGTAACCTTAGCTGTTTAATAAATCACTCTATATTAGTGTTTATTTTGACACTTAGCTAATCAAACCAACGTATTATGGAACAAAACAATCTTATTCTTGGAATCCCAACTTTTACTTACGCCGATTTATATGATGCTACACGTCTAAAAGATTTAATGGATGTGTTTGATGAGTCAATCAAAAAGCATGATGTTGAATTGTTCGATAAATTCTCCGCCTATCGTCAAAATCAGGGTGAGAGTTTAAAGCCAGAAGAGATATCTGAGTTGTTGGTTGAGATGGGGCCCTATGTCGGCCAGTTTGTCGCTAAATTGTTTAATGTTTCTACTCAACACCAAGAACAAGCCGATAAGATCAAGGATGAAATTGGTACGATCTTCACTTTTAAAAATGAAGTGGTTGAAAAGTTAGGTGTGGTTTTTAAAGGCCAAGATACTAGCGAATGGAAGATTCCTGATATTTTAAATCGTTTTGATTTGTTGATTGCAGCAGGCTTTTCAGAAGCGAATGAAGATCCAGATCCTGAGCATCGGGTGGCGCGTGTGGGTGCGGTGATTGGTTTGTTGTCTAGCCACTATAAATTATTAGCGAAAGGCAAAGTCAGTGACTATGAAAATGCTGATGAGCAAGTCACAGCTTTACGCGCCAAATTAGCAACTGATGAGTTGGCTGCTACAGAATTTGCTGACATTATCGCTACTACTGAAGCGGCTGATTTTGTAAGTGGTTTAATGGATATCGTGCAACGTTGGAGTTTTGTTGCGCAACAAGATAACGATATTGTTGCTGATTGGTTAAGTTTTAAATTCCCACAAAAAAGAGATTTCGAAAATTTGGTTGAGCATGAGGTAGTTGATCGTGGTCAGTTTACGGCTTGGATGGGTGAGTTAGAGCACCGTCGTCGTCGTGATGGTTTTAAATTAACGGATCCTCGTTATAATCAAAGACAGGTTTTATCAGAAGTTAATCATTGTATTTATTGTCATGAGCGTGATACCGATTCATGTTCTAAAGGCATGCGCAATAAAAAAACAAATGAATTCAAAACCGATCCATTAGGAGTAACCACCATTGGTTGTCCTTTGGATGAAAAGATTTCTGAAATGCATTTGGTTAAGCGCAAAGGTGACAATATTGGCGCTTTAGCGATTATCGTGATCGATAATCCGATGTGTCCAGGTACGGGTCATCGTATCTGTAACGAATGTATGAAAGGCTGTATCTATCAAAAAACAGATCCTGTTAATATTCCGCAAGTTGAAACAAATGTATTAACAGATGTCTTGTTTATGCCTTATGGTTTTGAGATTTATAGTTTATTAACCCGTTGGAATCCATTAAACGTTAAACGCCCAGTGATGTTGCCGTATAACGGCAAAAATGCCTTGGTCGTCGGTTTAGGGCCGGCGGGTTACACCATGAGTCATTATTTATTAAATGAAGGCTTTGGGGTAGCGGGTATTGATGGGCTTAAATTAGAGCCATTACCGCTTGAGTTAACCGGTGATGCTAATACGTTGCCGACTCCAATTCTTGATTTTAAAGATTTATATGAAGATTTAGATAAGCGTATTTTAGCGGGCTTTGGTGGTGTGGCTGAATACGGTATTACAGTGCGTTGGGATAAAAACTTCTTAAAAGTGATTTATCTTACTCTACAAAGACGTGCGGCTTTCCGTTCTTACGGTGGTGTGCGTTTCGGTGGTACTTTAACGATTGATGATGCATGGGAGTTGGGTTTTGATCATATCTGTATCGCATCAGGTGCAGGTCAACCGACTATTATTGATCTTAAAAATAATTTAATGCGCGGTATTCGTAAAGCATCTGACTTCTTAATGGCTTTACAATTAACGGGTGCAGCGAAAGCCACATCAATGGCTAACTTACAAGTGCGTTTACCTGCGGGTGTTATTGGTGGAGGGTTAACAGCAATTGATACTGCAACAGAGTTGATGGCTTACTATCCTGTGCAGGTTGAAAAAATCTTGCATCGTTACGAAACGTTAGTAAATGTTTATGGTGAGCAAACTGTTCGTGCGCGTTATGACAAAGAAGAAACTATTATACTGGATGAGTTTTTAGCGCATGGGAAGCTGATTTATGCAGAGCGTGTACGTGCCGAAGCAGAAGATGAAGCGCCTAACTTCCAACCCTTAGTTGAAGCATGGGGTGGCGTGACCCTTTTCTACCGTAAAGGTATGAAAGATGCGCCTGCTTATCGTCAAAATCATGAAGAAATCAGTGAAGCTTTAGAAGAAGGCATCGCCTTAGCTGAAGGTATGAGTCCGTTGGGGGCTGAACCAGATGAATATGGGCATTTAGCATCGGTTGATTTCGAGAAGTTAGTCTTGGACAGTGGGCGTTGGGTTAATTCTGGTGATATTGTTAACGTGCCTTTACGCAGCTTATATGTTGCTGCGGGTACCTCACCAAACACTATTTATCAAAGTGAATATCCTGACACTTTTGTCATGGATAAATGGTTCTTTCAACGTTACGAGCCTGAGTGGACAAACGATAGCGTTGAGTTAGTGCCTATGCATGATGAAAAAATGCCTAAGCTGGGTAAGCCTGCACCTTTAACGTCTTATCAAAAAGACGGCAAGTTTATTAGTTTCTATGGTGATAATCATCCTGTGTATGCAGGTAATGTGGTTAAAGCGATGGCTAGCGCTAAGAATGGTTATCCTTATGTGGCTAAGTTATTCGCAAAAGAATTGGCTAACTTGGATGATACAAAACAAGCTGAGCGTGATACGAATTTAACAGCATTGTTTGCTCGTTTAGATGAAGCATTTAAAGCGACTATTGTGGCTGTTAATCGTTTAACTCCAACTATTATTGAGGTGGTAGTTAAAGCACCTTTGGCTGCGCAGAAGTTCTATCCGGGGCAATTTTATCGCGTTCAAAATTATGAAGCGTTTGCACCTACGGTGGAAGGGACTGTATTAGCGGCAGAAGGTTTAGCTTTAACAGGCGCTGAAGTGGATAAAGAAAAAGGCACAATTTCTTTAATTGCTTTAGAAATGGGTTCCTCATCTCGATTATGTGCATCGTGGAAAGTGGGTGATCCATTGGTTATTATGGGTGTAACAGGTACGCCTACCGATATTCCAAGTAATCAAACCGTGTTGTTGCTAGGTGGTGGTTTAGGTAACGCGGTATTGTTCTCCATTGGTAAAGCCTTGCGTGCGGCTAATAATCGGGTGATTTATTTCGCTGGTTATAAGTTTTCACAAGACCGTTTTAAAGTTGAAGATGTAGAAGCGGCTGCGGACTTAATCGTTTGGTCGGTTGATAAAGGCGAAGGTGTTGAGGCAATTGTACCGACTCGTCCACAAGATAAAAGCTTTGTGGGTAATATCTTAGAATGTATGGTGGCTTACGCGACTGGCGAGTTAGGTGATCAGCCTATCTCTTTAGCAGATGTCGATCATTTAGTGGTGATTGGTTCAGACCGAATGATGGCGGCGGTAAAATCAGCGCGTTTTGATGTATTGAAACCTTATCTTACAAAAGCACATCATGCGATTGGTTCTATCAATTCACCGATGCAATGCATGATGAAGGGTATTTGTGCGCAGTGTTTATGTAAACATATTGATGAAGAATCAGGTAAAGAATATTTTGTGTATTCTTGTTATAACCAAGATCAAGATTTAGATAAAGTAGACTTTCCGCATTTAAATGCGCGTTTGCGTCAAAATACAGTTCAAGAGAAGTTATCTAGCTTGTGGTTAGATTATTTATTAGAAAAGCAATAAATAACTCGGTTTATTGGATCGTTAGCGAATAGATACGGGTAAACAATCTAATTAGTTACCCGTTATTTTTGTGATGCTGGCCATGAATGAGCTTGGAGTGAATAGCATGTTTATTATTAAGGAGTGATATCTGAATACTAATGAAGATTGTCTTTGTGGGTCCGGCATTCGTTATGATGCCTGTTGTGAACCGTTTCATTTAAGGCAAAAATCGCCTGCGACAGCAGAATTATTGATGCGTTCGCGGTATAGTGCTTATGTTTTGCGTAACGCAGAGTATTTGCAACAGACTTGGGATGCAACAAAACGACCTGAGGCGATTGATTTCTCGCGAGAAAAAATAACTTGGTTGCGACTTGAAATCACTGATATAAAAAAAGGCACTGTTAAAGACACTAAAGGAGTGGTGGCTTTTAAAGCTTTTTATAGTCAGGATGGTGAAGAGTGTGTTATGAATGAAATTAGTCGATTTACTAAAATAGCAGGGCGATGGTTTTATTTGGATGGTGTTATAAAATCGATGGGCAGAGTCGATATGCAAACCAATCAGGGTAAAAATGCGCCATGTACTTGTGGCAGTGGTAAGAAATTTAAACGTTGCTGTGGTGTTGGATAGCATGGCTTGATTAAGTAATCCCAAGGTGTAACGTTATTTTCGGAAATACATATTTATAATATCAGCGACAATAGATTGACTTCTTTGGGACTAGTCGTAGAAAATAGCCTATTAATTTTGACAAATACTTTTAAAATTGCGCATGCTTAACAGCGTCCCCTCACAAGATAATTTAGTATCTGTTCGTAACTTGTCGTTTTCTCGTGGCAATAAGAAAATATTTGATGATATTTCGTTAGATTTTCAACGAGGTAAAATCACGGCTATTATGGGGCCCAGTGGTACTGGAAAAACTACATTGCTAAAGCTAATTGGTGGGCAATTATTTCCTGATCAAGGTGTTATTCATGTAGATGGTCAGAACGTTCATAAGCTGCGAAGGACTGATCTTTATAATTTGCGTAAACGTTTGGGCATGCTTTTTCAAAGCGGTGCTTTGTTAACGGATATGACTGTTTATGATAATGTTGCTTTTCCTTTACGTGAGCATACTCATCTTCCGGAATCTATGATTCGTACCTTGGTGTTGATGAAGTTGCAGGCAGTAGGGTTAAGGGGGGCACGTAACCTGATGCCTAATGAATTGTCTGGGGGTATGGCAAGGAGAGTTGCTTTGGCGCGGGCAATAGCTTTGGATCCGATGATGATTTTGTATGATGAGCCATTTACTGGTCAAGATCCAATCTCCATGGGCGTGCTAGTACATTTAATTAAATCATTAAATAATATCTTAGGGCTAACCAGCATTATTGTTTCGCATGATGTTCATGATACTTCCGCGATAGCAGATTATATTTATGTGCTTTCAGAGGGGAGAATCGTTGGTCAAGGCACTCCTGAAGAGATACAACGGTCGGATTCTGAATGGGTGCAACAATTCATGACTGGAGCAGCAGACGGACCAGTACATTTTCATTATCCAGCTAAAGATTATGTTGATGATTTAATGTCGACTGGCAAGCGTTATTAATAGATGAGGCCGAATTAATTCAATCGTTCTTTTAACGCTAAGTTTACGTGAATTTAATTTTAATGTTGCTAGCGCATTACTAACTGAACTCTGATGAGATAAATATATTATAAAATGAGTCAATTTATACAAGATTTGGGTAAAAGCACGCGCACCAGTTTTACAAAGTTGGGGCGATCAACCTATTTCCTATTGCAAACTATTTCTGGAATTCTCAGCGTCTTACTGCGCCCCAGGTTGTTGCTAAACCAGATGTATTCTGTGGGTGTATTATCTTTTTTAATTATTACCATTTCAGGTTTATTTGTTGGAATGGTTCTTGGTCTTCAAGGGTATTACACCCTATCAGATTTTGGTGCTGAAGAAACTCTAGGTGTTATGGTAGCAGCGTCGTTAGTCAGAGAATTAGGACCTGTAGTGTCGGCTCTGCTATTTGCAGGTCGAGCGGGGTCTGCTTTAACGGCTGAAATTGGGTTGATGAAAGCCACCGAGCAGTTATCAGGAATGGAAATGATGGCTGTTGATCCCGTTAAGCGTATTATTACCCCACGTTTTCTGGCTGGATTAATTTCGATGCCTTTGTTAGCTGGATTATTTAGCGCTGTAGGTATTATTGGTGGGCAGGTTATCGGCTCAGGATTATTAGGCGTGGATGAAGGCGCCTATTGGTCGCAAATGCAAGCAAGCATTGATTTTCAGGATGATATTATCAATGGAGTTATTAAAAGCGTTGTATTTGGATTTGTAACCTCTTGGATTGCCTTATTTGAAGGTTATGACGCCATTCCAACTTCTGAAGGCGTTAGTAGAGCGACTACACGAACCGTAGTTAATTCAGCGTTTAGTATTTTAGGTCTGGATTTTATCCTGACTGCACTCATGTTTGGAGATCATTAACATGCAGCACACCAATAATCAGGATACATTAGTTGGCATTTTTGTGGCAGCGGGTATTCTAGGACTTTTTTTTCTCGCTATGCACGTCAGTAATTTAAGTTCATTTGTTGAGGAAGACAGTTATACCATTACTGCTCGATTTGAAAATTCCGGAGGTTTAAAAGTTAAATCTCCGGTTTCTGCCGCGGGCGTTAAAATAGGTAAAGTGAGCTCCATTAGTTTTGATCCTAAAACTTATCAATCTGTTGTTCAGATGAGTATTGATTCAAAATACAATACGATGCCAGACGATACTACGGCAAGTATTTTTACGGCTGGTTTATTAGGCGAACAGTATGTTAATTTAGAGCCGGGTGGATCAGATACTTATTTAAAAGCGGATGGGAAAATTGAAATTACTCAGTCGGCCATTATTCTTGAAAAAGCGATTGGTCAGTTCCTATTTAAGTCAGCGGAAGAAAAGAAGTGACAAAACTCAACATTATTGATGGTGGGTTAGGTAATTATGTTGTTGATGGAGACTTGACATTTGCTACTATTGACATAAAGACTCTAAAGTCGTTTGGATTTTTAAGTTCAGCCAAGCAGATTAATATTGATCTTGGACGTGTTGTCTGTACTGATAGTGCTGGTTTGGCATTAATGATTGAGTGGATTAAGTATGCACGTCAGCACAGAGTCCAAATTACCTTCAAAAACATTCCTGAACAATTACTCAATCTTGCTAAGTTAAGTGGCTTTGATAAAACAAACCATTTTTCTCCGCATACTAGGCAAGAGCAAGATATTGAGCCCTTGTCTCATACAGAAACTATTTAAAAGCACCTACTATGGATAAATTAATAATTACCGGTGGCGCGCGTCTTTCTGGGGAGTTAAGAATCTCTGGTGCAAAGAATGCTGCCCTACCTATTCTGGCAGCAACTTTGCTTTCAGAAACCCCTGTAAGCGTTGGCAATATTCCACATCTGCATGATATCACTACGACCATGGAATTATTGGGCCGTATGGGCGTTCATTTGGTTGTAGATGAAAAAATGAATATTGAGGTTGATAGCAGTACGATCAATAGCTATGAGGCTCCTTATGAGTTAGTGAGAACCATGCGAGCGTCAATCTTAGTATTGGGGCCGTTGTTAGCAAGGTTTGGTGAAGCTCATGTGTCATTGCCTGGCGGATGTGCTATTGGAACTCGACCGGTTGATATTCATATAAACGGTTTGATTAAGATGGGTGCCGATATCAATCTTGAAGGTGGTTTTATACATGCAAAAGCTAAACGACTTAAAGGATGTCGATTAGTTCTTGAGCAAATTACAGTGACAGGCACTGAAAATTTATTAATGGCTGCTACCTTAGCAGAAGGTGTGACTATCATTGAAAATGCAGCTAAAGAGCCTGAAGTGACAGACTTGGCTTATTTTCTAAATGCTATGGGTGCAAAGATTACCGGGATTGGTACAGACGTATTGGTCATTGAAGGCGTAGAAAAGTTAGGTGTTGAAGGACTACATTACGATATATTACCTGACAGAATTGAAACCGGAACCTATTTGATTGCGGCGGCTATTACAGGCGGTAAAGTAAAACTTAAAAATACTCGTCCTGATATTCTGGATGCCGTGTTAGAAAAATTAGTTGAAGCGGGCGCCGAAATTACAACCGGAGAAGATTGGATTGAGTTAGATATGCACGGTAAAAAACCAAAAGCGGTTTCCTTGAGAACAGCGCCATACCCAGCGTTTCCTACCGATATGCAGGCTCAGTTTATTGCTATGAATGCTATTGCAGATGGCGTTGGTATTATCACTGAAACTATTTTTGAAAACCGTTTTATGCACGTCCAGGAGTTGCAACGTATGGGAGCTAATATCAGATTAGAATCTAATACGGCTATTTGTACAGGCGTAAAAAAACTGATTGGTGCTCCAGTGATGGCGACTGACTTAAGAGCGTCTGCCAGTTTAGTTGTGGCTGCATTAGTGGCTGAGGGGAGTACCTTAGTCGATCGAATCTATCATATTGACCGTGGTTATGATCATATTGAAGAAAAACTTTCCCAATTAGGCGCGACGATTCGTCGTGTGCCAAAGTAAGGTTTTAAGATGTTAACGATAGCGGTATCAAAGGGTCGGATTTACGAAGATGCCCTACCTTTGTTGGCAGAAGCGGGCATTGTGCCAACGGATGATCCAAAGACTTGTCGTAAACTCATCTTGTCAACCACTCGGCCTGATGTGCAGTTGGTTATTATTCGAGCAACAGACGTGCCTACGTTTGTAGAATATGGTGCTGCAGATTTAGGTATTGCTGGTAAAGATGTTTTGATAGAACATGGTGCTGAGAGTCTATATGAACCATTAGATTTAAATATTGCTTGCTGTCGTTTAATGACTGCGGCTCATAAAGATGCGCCTAAATTGAGTGGTCGTATTCGAGTAGCAACTAAGTACGTTAAAATTGCACAAAGTTATTTTGCCAGTAAAGGTATTCAAGCAGAAATTATTAAATTGTATGGATCAATGGAGCTTGCTCCGCTAGTTGGGCTTGCTGATTGTATCGTTGATCTAGTTGATACGGGAAACACACTACGGGCAAATGATCTTGAGCCTCGTGAACTGATTATGAATATAAGCTCACGGTTAGTGGTAAATAAGGCGGCTATGAAAATGAAACATGAAGCGATATCAGCATTGCTCACGCAGTTTGAAAAAACATTGGCGAATAGGTAATGGATATGTCTGATTTAACAATGCTAAAATTAGATGCATCGTCATCTGATTTTAGTCCACAATTAAAGCAATTATTGGCATGGGATGAAACCGATGATTTAGATATTCAAATGCGTGTGTTTGATATTATTGCAAATGTTCGTAAAAACGGAGACAGTGCAGTAATAGAATACACGAATCGTTTTGATCATCGCCAAATTGAGCACTCGATTGAGTTAGAAGTTTCTAAAGAAACGCTTAAAATAGCTTGGGAAAAACTCCCTCCATTACAAGCAAAAGCACTTAAAACAGCGGCTGATCGTATTCGGGACTATGCAGAGCATCAAAAAATACAGTCATGGCAATATACTGAAGCCGATGGCACAGTATTGGGTCAAAAAGTAACCCCGTTAGATCGTGTCGGTCTTTATGTCCCCGGAGGTAAAGCGGCTTATCCTTCATCTGTTTTGATGAATGCGATTCCTGCAAAAGTAGCGGGGGTTGGCGAATTGATTATGGTTGTACCCATGCCACAAGGCGAGGCTAATGAGCTTGTGTTAGCGGCTGCTTATTTGGTGGGTGTTGATCGAGTCTTTTCTATAGGGGGTGCGCAAGCCGTTGCTGCGCTGGCATATGGCACAGAATTAATTCCTTCGGTGGCTAAAATAGTAGGTCCGGGTAATATTTACGTGGCAACAGCAAAGAAACTTGTTTTTGGTCAAGTGGGCATTGATATGATCGCAGGACCTTCAGAGATATTAGTTATTTGCGATGGTAAAACTAATCCTGATTGGATTGCTATGGATTTGTTTTCTCAAGCAGAACATGATGAAAATGCCCAAGCAATTTTAATCAGTGACGACAGTGATTTTTTACAAGCAGTTGAGCAAAGTATTAATTCCTTATTACCTACAATGGAACGGGCAGAGATTATTAAGGCTTCGTTATCGACACGTGGGGCGTTTATAAAAGTAGATTCTTTGAGCCAAGCCGTAGAAGTTGCCAATATTATCGCTCCTGAGCATTTAGAATTATCAGTTGAGGATCCAGAAGCTTTAAGTGCCGAGATACGTCATGCGGGTGCTATTTTTATGGGCCGCTACACAGCAGAAGCTTTGGGTGATTATTGTGCCGGACCTAATCATGTATTACCTACCTCTAGTACGGCACGATTTTCTTCACCTTTAGGTGTCTATGACTTTCAAAAGCGTTCTAGCATTATATATTGCTCAGATGTTGGTGCTGATACACTAGGTAAAACAGCCTCAATTTTAGCGCGAGGGGAAAGTTTAACGGCCCATGCGCGTTCTGCGGAATATAGAAATAAATAAGATGTAAAGTGATCAACCTAGGTCAATGACTTTACAAGCTTTAACATTACATAGTGAACTATGACTCAAAGCAATTTAATCTCGCACGTTATTCGTAAAGAAGTTCTCGCCATGAGCGCGTATAAAGTCGCGGACGCAACAGGACTAGTTAAGCTTGATGCGATGGAGAACCCCTATAGTTGGCCCGAAGCGATTAAGCTGCAGTGGTTAGAGCTTTTAAAAGATTGTCCATTAAATAGATATCCAGATCCAGACGCTAAAACTTTAGTTCAGACTCTTAAGCAACTAACCCAAATACCAGATCAATTTGAAATGTTGCTCGGAAATGGGTCTGATGAGATTATTCAGTTACTCTTAATGGCGCTACCTGAAGCCTCAGCAGTATTAGCACCCGCGCCTGGGTTTGTGATGTATAAGCAAATCAGTGATTCGTTAGGCTTAAAATATATTGGCGTGCCTTTATTAACGGATAGTTTTGATTTAGATTTGCCTGCTATGTTAGAGGCTATTGAACAGCATCAACCTAAAGTTATATTTTTAGCCTATCCCAATAATCCAACGGCTAATTTATTTAACGAGGCTGCGATAGTCGAGATTATAAAAGCCGCGCCAGGTTTAGTGATAATCGATGAAGCGTATGCGCCGTTTGCCAGTGCAAGTTTTTTAGATCAATTGGATTGCTACGGAAATTTATTAGTGATGCGTACGGTCTCAAAATTAGGTCTTGCAGGTCTAAGATTAGGGTATCTGATAGGGCGACCTGAAATAATCGAGCAATTGAACAAGATTCGACTCCCGTACAATATTAACAGCCTTACTCAAATGAGTGCGGATTTTGCTTTATCTAACAAAACGTTCTTTGATGAGCAGACTAAAATGATTTGTACTGAAAGAGGACTTGTCTTAAATGCGCTGAATGAACTTAATGGTATTACTCCATTTCCTAGTGCGGCTAATTTTATTCTTTTTAAAACACCTGAAAATACAGCTACAGATATTTTTTTGTCGATCAAAAAACAAGGTGTCTTAATTAAAAATATGGCAGGTCAAGGTGGGGTGCTGACGGATTGTTTGCGCGTGACTATAGGAAAGCCAGAAGAAAATAGAGCTTTTCTTAAGGCCTTGAAGTGCAGTCTTAGAGAATTGAACTAGTCGTAAATTATAAATTAGTGTGGTTTTTAGGTAAATTAAGCTAGTATCTTGAACAATTCAAACTAAGCACTTCAAATTCACATGCTTCTAGTGTTATATTGATGCAAAATAATAATGAGCTTTTAAAGCCGTATAAAATCAGGAGAGTCACATAATGAATAATAAAGGCGTAGATAAGTCTAAACGCCAGTTTTTAACCTCGGCATTGACCGTGGTTGGCGCTGTTGGTTCAGGCTATTTAGCAGTACCTTTTCTTGCCCAAATGCAACCGAGTGTAAAAACAATGGCAGCAGGTGCGCCGGTTGAGGTGGATATTAGTAAAATGGAAGTTGGGCAATTGATTAGGGTTGCGTGGCGTGGTAAGCCTGTATGGGTTCTTAACAGAACTCCTGAGGTTATTGAAACATTAAAAACGTTAGATGCTGAGCTTAGAGATCCTCTTTCTAATGATTCAGAGCAGCCCGCATCGAGTAAAAACCAAGCAAGATCATTAAAGCCAGAAATTTTTGTGGCTGTCGGTTTATGTACGCATTTAGGTTGTTCTCCGACATTTCGTCCTGAAGTAGCTCCTATTGATTTGGGTGAAAAGTGGAAAGGTGGTTTCTTCTGTCCGTGTCATGGCTCATGGTTTGATTTGGCCGGTCGTGTTTATCGAGGTGTTCCAGCACCAACTAATTTAGAAATTCCACCTTATCGCTATGCAAGCGAGACACGCATCATCATTGGTGAAGCCGCTGAGGAGAAAAACGCATGAAACCAAGCCGTTTAAGTGAATGTGGTAATTGGGTTTTAGATCGATTCCCTGTCACAAAGTTTTGGAATGACCATATGGCGCATTACTATGCGCCTAAGAATTTTAATATCTGGTACTTTTTTGGTTCTTTAGCCTTACTGGTGTTAGTTAATCAAATTATTACTGGCATCTTGTTAACCATGAATTACAAGCCAGATGCAAAGTTAGCCTTTGACTCTGTCGAATATATTATGCGGGATGTGCCGTGGGGTTGGTTGGTGCGTTATATGCACTCAACTGGGGCTTCTGCTTTTTTCATTGTCGTTTATTTGCACATGTTTAGAGCTTTGTTATATGGCTCTTTTAAGCATCCACGTGAGTTGATTTGGATTTTTGGGATGTTGCTCTTTGTGGCTCTCATGGCAGAAGCTTTTATGGGGTACTTATTACCTTGGGGGCAAATGTCTTTTTGGGGTGCACAGGTTATTATCTCTTTGTTTAGTGCGATTCCCGTTATTGGTGACGATTTATCGCTCTGGATCAGGGGTGATTATGTTATTGCTGATGCGACCTTAAACAGGTTTTTTGCATTTCATGTTATTGCTGTACCTTTAGTGTTGGTTATGTTGGTGTTTATGCACCTGGTAGCATTACATGAGGTTGGCTCAAATAATCCTGATGGTATTGAAATAAAAGCATCTAAAGATCCATGGGGGCATCCTATTGATGGCATTCCCTTCCACCCTTATTACACAGTTAAAGATTTGGTGGGTGTGGGTGTGTTTTTATTGTTCTTTGCGACAGTCATTTTCTATATGCCAGAAGTGGGTGGATACTTTTTAGAGCATGCCAACTTTATTCCTGCTGATCCAATGAAGACACCTGAGCATATTGCTCCAGTTTGGTATTTCACACCGTTTTATTCAATTCTAAGGGCGATTCCTGATAAGTTTGCCGGTGTTATTGGTATGGGTGGCTCTATTGTGGTGTTATTTTTGATGCCGTGGTTAGATCGTTGTAAAGTCAAGTCAATCCGCTATCGTGGTGGAATTTTCAAAAAAGCTCTGTTTTTATTTGTGGTGAGTTTTCTAGCCTTAGGTTACTTAGGTACGCAACCGGTCACACCTTTAGCTACTACTATGGCGAGACTTTTTACAACTATCTATTTTGGTTTCTTTCTGTTGATGCCGATTTATACACGATGGGAAAAAACTAAGCCAGTTCCAAGACGATTAACAAAAGTTCACAGTCTTGAAGAGCAGTTACATGCATTAGAAGAGCAATTGCCAGCATTGATTGAGGAAATAACAGAGTTAAAACCAGTGTCTACAGAAATTGGGCATCCAGCATTTAAAAGTACTTTTTTTAATAGACGGCCCAATCCTAAAGGTATTGCAGATGTTATTAGCCGATTAGCGATAAAACTAAAAGGGAGCCTTGATTGATATGAAAAATTTAATTGCTTTACTCTTGTTATTAACTTTATCGTTTGGTGTTGTTGCTTCTGAGCCCGTTGAATTGCAAGAAGCGGATATTGATTTAAGTGATAATGCGTCATTGCAGCGAGGCGCCCAACATTTTGTAACGTATTGTTTGGGCTGTCATTCAGCTAAGCATATGCGTTACTTACGTTTTGCGCTGGATACTGGTGTGGATCAGCAGAAAGTTCTGAAAGATATTGCACCTGAGGGGGCTAGTATTTACGACCAAATTCATAGTGCCATGAATAAGCATGATGCTGAAAAATGGTTCGGTGTTCAACCTCCTGATTTGTCATTAATTGCAAGATCTCGGGGTGCAGATTGGTTATATAGCTATTTGAAAAGTTACTATGTTGACCCTGCTCGACCATTTGGAGTTAATAATTTGGTTTTCGAAGACACTGCCATGCCGAATCCTTTATGGCAGTTACAAGGTGAGCAGCATGCTGAATCACGTAGAACAATATACGGTGAGTACACTAAGCTTGTCCTTGATGAACCAGGAAAATTATCGGAAAGAGAGTTTGATCGATTTGTTAACGATCTCGTCAATTTTCTAGTCTATGTAGGTGAGCCTGTTCAGTTAGAAAGGGAGCGTATGGGTAAGTATGTCATATTCTTTTTGTTAGTATTTTCAGTGATTGCTTATTTACTAAAAAAGGAATATTGGAAAGATGTAGATTAAAAAATAATCATGAAAACAGGGATGTTTTCTTGTTGTTAAGGGTGTCTAAAACATCTATTGGCAACATCAAATGATTGTTTGCATATGCTACAATGACCCTTTTATTGCCCTATTACGTCCAAAGAGGTTGCTTTCGTGGCAAATATTATTACTCGTAAATCTGTGATGACGCTTTTTTCATCTCCTACTTGTGCAATGAGTCATTGCGCTCGTTTTGTTTTGCTAGAGAAAGCGGTTACTGCAGATATAGAATATTTTGACCCGACTGATCCACCAGAGGATTTGCTTGAACTTAACCCCAATGGTACTTCCCCAACGTTGATAGAACGTGATCTTGTTCTTTATGATTCCCGGATTATTATGGAGTACTTAGATGAGCGATTTCCTCATCCTCCATTACATCAAATGGATCCTGTTTCTCGTGCCAATGCCAGAATGCTGATTAAAAGGATAGATCAAGATTGGTATCAATTATTAGATGAAATATTATCTTCTGGTGAAAAAAAAGCCTCCCGAGCTAGAAAGATGCTCAGAGAAAGTATTTTATCTGCAACGCCTATTTTCGCAGCTAGACCTTATTTTATGAGTGATGAGTTCTCTTTAATTGATTGTGCTATTGCACCTTTGTTATGGAGATTACCTGGTTTAGGAATAGATGTTTCAACGCCGAATGATGTTATCACTAATTATGCGCAACGTATTTTTAGAAGACCCGCTTTTAAGCGAAGCTTGAGCGAAGCAGAAAAAGAAATGATTGAACCTTTAAAATAACGATTACAAAATGACTTCTTTAAAGCCCTATTTGATTCGCTCAATTTATGAATGGATAATTGATAATGAGTTGACGCCTTATTTACTGGTAAATGCAGAAAATACTCGTGCAGTCTTGCCGCTAAAACTAATTGAAGATGGAAAAATAATTTTAAATATTAAGCCTCAAGCAATACAAGGGCTTGATTTGGGTAATACGGATATACAATTTAATGCCAGGTTTAGTGGAAAGCCGATGGGAATTGTTGTTCCAGTCTCTGCAGTTATGGCCATTTACGCTAAAGAAAATGGTAAGGGAATGATTTTTGATCAGGAAGAATTGACAGATGAAAATCCACCTCCTGATAGTAAGCCACCATCAAGACCTAATTTACGCATAGTAAAGTGATTAAAAGCTTATAAGAAATAAGTTGTAAGTTGGCTGTGTAAGTCAATTTTTAAAACGTCCTTCTATTTTTAGCTTGTGTTTCTTTTTAATACTACGATAGTTAACAAACTCCCCGTATAATGCTCAGTTATTTTAGTAGTAATTAGGTGTGGTTTATGCAAATTATTCAGGAAGCGCTCACTTTTGATGACGTTTTATTGGTGCCAGCACATTCGACTGTGTTACCACGTGATGTAGAATTGAAAACGCAGTTGACACGAGGTATTACGCTTAATATTCCCCTGGTTTCTGCTGCTATGGATACAGTGACAGAAGGTCGACTTGCGATCGCCATAGCTCAAGAGGGAGGGATTGGTATTATTCATAAGAATATGACCATTGAGCAGCAAGCTAGAGAAGTTCGACATGTAAAGAAATATGAAAGTGGTGTCATTAAAGATCCAATTACCGTTTCTCCAGATGTTAGTATTCGTGAAGTTATCAAACTAACGCGCTCTAAAAATATCTCAGGTGTTCCGGTGGTTAATGGGGACGAATTGGTGGGTATTGTTACCAGTCGTGACTTACGTTTTGAAACCCGATATGACGAACCCGTTTCAAAGGTAATGACGCCTAAAGATCGACTCGTTACAGTCACAGAAAATGCTGATCGTAAAGAAGTCGTCGCATTATTACATAAGCACCGGATTGAAAAAGTCTTAGTCGTCAATGAATCGTTTCATTTGCGCGGCATGATTACCGTAAAAGATATACAAAAAGCCAAGGATTATCCATTAGCGTGCAAAGATGAACAAGAACGTTTGCGCGTGGGTGCAGCAGTAGGAACAGGACAGGGTACAGAGGAACGTGTCGCTGCTTTGGTTGAGGCGGGCGTTGATGTTATTGTGGTAGATACTGCACATGGACATTCTCAAGGCGTTTTAGATAAGGTGCGTTGGGTTAAGCAGACCTATCCTTCTGTTCAGGTTATTGGTGGCAATATTGCAACTGCGGCTGGAGCGTTAGCTTTGGTTGAAGCCGGTGCTGATGGTGTTAAGGTCGGTATTGGCCCTGGTTCTATTTGTACCACTCGTATAGTTGCCGGTGTGGGTGTTCCTCAAATTACAGCTGTGAGTAATGTCGCTGAGGCCTTAAAGGGGACAGGTGTTCCACTGATTGCCGACGGTGGTATCCGTTATTCAGGAGATGTTGCAAAGGCATTAGCAGCTGGTGCTTATTCTGTTATGTTGGGCGGTTTATTTGCCGGCACCGAAGAGGCGCCTGGTGAAGTTGAATTATTTCAGGGGCGTTCTTATAAGTCTTATCGTGGTATGGGGTCACTGGGTGCGATGGGGCAACAGCAAGGTTCTAGCGATCGTTATTTTCAAGAAGAAACGGATTCCGTTGAGAAACTGGTTCCTGAAGGCATTGAAGGTCGTGTTCCCTACAAAGGTAGTTTGCTTGCAGTGATTCATCAACTGTTAGGGGGTATCCGTGCCAGTATGGGTTACACAGGGAATCAAACGATTCAGTTATGGCACGATAACGCGCAGTTTGTTCGAGTGACTAGTGCAGGCATGAGAGAAAGTCATGTTCATGATGTCACGATTACAAAAGAAGCGCCCAATTATCGCGTTGAATAATTCATTAAAGTCGCACTCAATCTTTATTCGCTTACTCAATCACTTTAGTTGTTATGCAAATTGTTAAATCGATTTGCGTAACAACATAAAGTGGTCTGAAATTAAATTTAAAATACAGAAAATCACCGTGAAACAAGCATCTAATAACATCCACAGCCATAAAATCCTTATTTTAGATTTTGGTTCTCAATATACTCAACTCATAGCCCGACGTATTCGTGAAATCGGGGTTTATTGTGAAATTTATTCCTGTGAATGTTCTGAGTCAGAGATTAAAAACTTTGCACCCAATGGCATTATATTGTCTGGCGGACCCGATACTGTAACCAGTGGCGATACGCCGCGTGCTCCACAGTGTGTTTTTGACTTGGGTATACCCGTGTTAGGTATTTGTTATGGTATGCAAACCATGACAGAACAAATGGGTGGTAAAGTTGAAAGCTCAAATCACCGAGAGTTTGGTTATGCGCAAATTAGAGCACGTGGCCATTCAAAATTATTAATCGGGATTGAAGATCATCTTTCTCCCGAAGGCTATGGATTATTAGATGTCTGGATGAGTCACGGGGATCGCGTTGTTGATTTACCAGAAGGATTCAACTTAATAGCCAGTTCTGACGGCGCACCTATTGCAGGTATAGCCAATGAAGACAAGGCCTTTTACGCTCTGCAATTTCATCCAGAAGTCACCCACACTAAACAAGGTGGGCGTATTCTTTCACGTTTTGTATTAGATATCTGTGGCTGTGAGGCTTTATGGACAGCCAGTAATATTATTGAAGATAGTATTAATGCCGTCAGAGAAAAAGTGGGCACAGATCATGTGATCCTAGGCCTGTCAGGCGGTGTTGATTCTTCAGTTGTTGCTGCTTTATTACATAAAGCGATTAAAGACCAATTAACCTGTGTCTTTGTAGATACTGGTTTGTTACGATTGCACGAAGGCGATCAAGTCATGGCGACTTTCGCAGAACACATGGGCGTAAAAGTTATTAGAGTCGATGCAGAGTCACGTTATTTAGACGCTTTAGCGGGTATAACTGACCCAGAACAAAAGCGCAAAATTATCGGTAACTTATTCGTCGAAATCTTTGATGAAGAAGCCGCAAAAATCAAGGATGCAAAATGGCTGGCACAAGGCACTATTTATCCCGATGTCATTGAATCAGCCGGTTCAAAAAGCGGCAAAGCACATTTGATTAAGTCACATCATAATGTGGGTGGTTTGCCTGAAAATATGCTATTAAAATTAGTTGAGCCTTTACGTGAGTTATTTAAGGATGAAGTAAGACGACTTGGTTTAGAGTTAGGCTTGCCAGCCGATATGGTGTTTAGGCATCCTTTCCCTGGGCCTGGCTTGGGCGTCAGGATTTTAGGTGAAGTTAAGAAACAATACGCTAATTTGTTACGTCAAGCAGATGCCATATTTATCGAAGAATTATACCGACACGATCTTTACGATAAAGTCAGTCAAGCCTTCGCGGTATTTTTACCTGTAAAGTCAGTGGGTGTGATGGGTGATGGTCGTCGTTATGATTACGTGATTGCCATTCGTGCCGTTGAAACGATAGACTTTATGACCGCACGTTGGGCTCATTTACCTTATGAGTTTTTAGATCTTATCTCTCGACGTATTATCAACGAAGTGCCAGGTATTTCTCGTGTGGCTTATGATATATCGGGTAAGCCACCTGCTACGATTGAATGGGAATAAGCCCTGAGGAAGACGACGCATGGATGCGCTATGCTTTTCGCCTGGCGCAACGTGCAGAGGAATACGGAGAAGTGCCTGTTGGAGCGATTGTTGTTAAAGATAATCGCTGTATCGCTGAAGGCTGGAACAGCGTTATTATCCAGCATGACCCTACCGCTCACGCAGAAATAGTGGCTTTAAGGACGGCAGGATTAGCTTTAGAAAATTATAGAATTAACGATACCACGCTGTACGTGACTTTAGAGCCTTGTGTAATGTGTATGGGGGCTTTGGCTCACGCCAGAATAAAACGCTTGGTATTCGGTGCGTATGATCCTAAAAGAGGTGCTGTTTGTAATGCGTTAAGTCTGACAGATGCCAGTTTCTTAAATCATCAAATTAGCTGGACGGGGGGTGTGTTAGAAAGCCAGTGTGCCGAGCAATTAAGAGACTTCTTTCGCGCTAGGCGTTAAGTATTAAACATCTCATAACGTATCCATAATAACGCCTATAGATAGTACATGATTTAACCCGCTTTGAAGGAATAGCTCAGATCGGAGTATACTTAAGTATTACTTTGCTCTGCCCTCAGATATTCTCCAATAACCTTGAGGCTGAACATTCATTCATTAAATCTCTCCTTTTTCTTTTAAGCGGACTTCATAGTGTTCCCGGCTTAATGGACAATCAATCAAATGCAAAAAATCCTGTTTATTCAAGCGGCATTGTTTAGCCATTTGAGAGAGAATCCCGTCACTGATTTCTTTCATTTTTGGGGTATGGCTAGTTTTTGTTCTGATGCTGGATTTTTTACCTTGTAAGGTATGGTAAATAAAAAAGTGATGATCTCCCTCCTTATCTTCAAAGCCCTTTTTAAGTAATGCTTCTTCAATCTTACGCTTGTCCCTAGGCATGAATTTTTTCCTCAATCTGACATCTTTCTAATAGCGCCGCTTTTAGTTGTTGGGCTTTGGCGGTCAAATTATCCGAGTCCTCCAGTGCATACTCATCCCATAAAAAGAATAATTCAGCTGTCAAATCATCTATTAATAAGTCTCTATTTTGAGCATAAACATGAACCCCCAAGGACTCATCTTCAATTACCAAAAGCTGGGAGGTTTCCTCATCTAACACGGGTTCAACAATCAGCTTGGAGATGAAATGTAATACCCGCCCGTTTAACTCCAAATAATCAAATACCATAGGACTTAAATCAACCGGCTCAATTCGGGTCACATCGGTCAAACTTTTAGGGTGTCCATATTCATCCAAAGTGAAGCGCCCCGTTACCTGTATCAACTCCCTCTTACTCTCAATAATGGTATTTTCAATATCCTGAACATAACTGCATTCCAGTTCGCGGTTATTGGGTGGATAACGCAACGTAACAGTATTTTTACTAAAATCGATGCGAATCAATTCACCGGTAACGGTCATAACTGCATCTTGTTCTTCGGGTAGAGTTAACCAGGATTCAACACTACGAATAGCATGACCGTCCAAAGTAACCGCCGCCAAATCGCTATGTTGAAAGCGCATCCCCCAAGTACTACCTGCTTTAGGTAAAAAGCGTAGCACCTCTCTAAGTACTTTTTCGCAAAACCAGGAATCAGGTATTAATTGCTGTAATTTATCTTTGGAGTTAGTCGAGACGGCCTCAAACAAGGTATTGATATCAGCTAAAATATCATCGTCTTCTTCTAATAAACTACCCGAAGACAGTTGAGCTACAGGAATTAAATAACTACCCGGTGTCGGTATGCCACATTGTAAGGCATAGCGTTTCTTAATGTCTTTATTCAACGTAAATCGTTTTTGGAACGGCTGTTTAAGCTTTGCAGAGGCTAATAGATAGGCTGTTTTTTGAATACCCGTTAAAACCGTGGTGATCGTTTCAATAGAGACGGTATGCGCATCGGTTTCAGAACCCGTAATGTAAATTGTATTGGTGCTGATGGTTTTTTGCATGGCTATAACCTTTTAACTGCATTCTCAGTAGATGAGTCAACTTTATTTCCTGTTTCTCTCAAGCGCTCTCTTAATTCGATTAAATTATCGCCAACGATTTTCCCTAATGAGCCATCATCATTAACAATATGAAGTTTCTGATTATTGCGCGTAAGAAAAATAACTTTTCCATAACTGCTAGACGGTCTGCCCGCTTTGTTCATGGCGTCTTTAGTGTCAGCCTTGGTCTCAACCAAGCGTATTTTGGGTTCTGCATCTTCGTAATATTTAACACACAGTACAAAGTCAGGATAAAAATAATTGGCCTTGTCAGCCCGAACAATAGCCGTTGAATAGGGCTTTCTGTCAGGGTTTCGATGCCACCACACGACATAATCGGTTGCATCCAAGGCTTTAGAAAAAGTTAATTCCTCATTATTTAAAGTATAGGTATAGTCAAAATAACCGATACCATAAACAGAGCTATCGAGTAATTGATAGGTTTTATCACACAAAAAACGCCGCTCATCTATCAATAAGTTCTGCTCAACTTTTAGCATATCTTCTTTAGACGGTGGATAGTAACCGTAAATATTTTTTGGGGATTGGAGCAACGGTATATCTGCCGGAAAGATCATTGCATCCGGTAACGGTTTAGCCGTTATGGTTAATACCTGTGTGGCAATCTCCTGATTGATACTTTCGATTAATTCTTGCTGTAACAGGATAATCAGGACATGGGCCGTGTCTCTGGATGATTGCCTGATCTCTGCTTCAGTAATGGCATCATTACTTAACCCTAACCATTGCTTGACTTCAGTTAGCAGGCGTTTTTCTAAAATAGTAACCAGGATTTTATGATCAGCTTCTTCGAGTTGAGGCAACGCTCTTAAAATACGCTGTGCTTCTTTAGCCAATTGGTGACGATTTAAAGCAAGGTTAACACCTTTTTCATCCAGTTTATGCTTGCTCGTTAACTCAGTAGAAACCTCTGTCGCAAGAATTTTGTCTCTCGCTGCACTCAAGGCAAGTCTAAACTGATCTGCAGAATAGGAGAGTCTTTCTGCAACAGTGCGTACTATTCCATCCAGACTAGTCAGAGCAGGACGTCTTTCAGATATTAATGCTTGGGTAAAGCAGGGTAAATTACTTTTTAAAGGATAAACAGCCACATTGATTTCTTGATAAGCGGCTTCTATCGCCGATTTATCCGATAACACTGACTCAAGCTTAAGTTTTTCTTTGGGGCGAATAGTCACATCTTCAGCTAAGCCAAAAAGCTCATCAGGAAATAGGCTTTCTTGCTTTTGGGGGTAATTATTAATAGATGTTGGGGTGTTGTTATCCTGCTTAGTTTGATTATGTTCATCTAACAGGGGTAACGGCAGGTTTGGCAAAAGGGGTAACTGATTAATCGGACGATTGGTGATAATAATATTGCCGCTTTTAGTTTGATGAGCATCCAGTCTTTCTGGGGAACTTCTTAAATCCGTTTGGACTTTCTGTAAGTCTAAAGCTCTTTGAAAGCCCTCTTGGGTATCAGCATTCGCCAGATATAAAAATGCAGTCTGTAAATCGTCTGGAAGCGTTTGCTTTAACATGGCATTACGTATTTGCCTATCGACGCGCATGATGCGGCCAACAAATTGAGTGGCGAAGTCGCTGTCTATCACTGTTTTCATTGATGCCAGCGTAAAAGCTCTAGGAGCATCAAATCCCGTTCCGGCTGACTCTTTAAATATCAATACTTCTTTATGTGGATTATTGGCAATGCTCGCCATTAACACCGGATCAGGGTTATCAGCACTGTGTTCTCCAATAACACTGGGATGCACGTTGCATTGCTCGACCAAATACTTAAACGCATCGGTCGTTGTATCTTTACCATTCTCCACTTGAACCAATAACAACGGCACGGTCGCTATGTTTTGTTCTTTTAGTAGGTTTTTGATATACAAATGCCGCTGCCATGCCTGTTTTAAAACAGATTTACGAATATCTGCCAGACTTTTCCAAAATTCGCCAACCCGATACACATAAGCAACTACGTAACGTTTATTTAATCGCGCTTCAACCGCTTGGTCACGACTAACAATAAACGATTCAAATGCGGTAAAGTCGCCATAGCCTAAAAATTGATTTAACTTCTGGTCTTTAGGTGTTGCCGTTGCCAATATCAGTTTATCGGGTGCAATCTGTTTGCAGAACTTTCCAAACTCAGTTTCGCTGCTGACACCAATATGAGCTTCGTCAATCACCACGCCAATTTTTAAGCCATTGGCTCTAGCCCGCTTAATCAAAGCATGAATGGCGGGCGTCCATTCATCAGAAGGATTAAAAATTTTACGTTGCTGTGATTTACTGGCAACCTGCTGGGCATTGGCAATTAAGACATCGCCATTTTTGTGGTCATACTGTCTTTCTGATGCCATTAAATACGGTTTTAAGCTGTGACAGTTGGCTGTTATTGCTTCTTCGGTTTGCTGCACCAGATTCACAAAGGGAACAAACCATAACCACAAAATCTTGTCTTGCTGACAGAGTTTTTCTAAAATGCGCCCCATGATCAAGGTTTTTCCCGAACCCGTTGGTGCGCGTAACAAAGCGGGTAAAGATGAGTTAAGCAAGTGTTTGCTTATGGCCTCGATAATATTACTCTGGAATTTTTCTTCAACGACTGGCGCTGTTTGCGGGTTAATAAATTCAAACGGCATGATTAACTCCGGGTTCCTGTAAAACTGCCGCTAAAGCCGAGACGCTTTTAATGTTTTTATTCGATGCAAGTAATTCTGCCGCTGAATGAGGTCGGTCGGAATACAGAATGATTTTATTGGCGGGTAAGTCAGAGAGTGTGGCTATGACAGTATCGTCTAAGTGAGGGCAAAAAATAACCCGGGTTTCTTCATCTTGATAGAGGATATTAATTTTTTCGGCTGGATAAGGCAGTATTTCACCACGGTATTTTAAACACAGACTATTCCATATCAGGGCTTCATCCAAATCCTGAATCACATCGGCATGGCTGATTTTATCCATGCGACAATAAGCAAAATCGCCGCCTGTGGCTGCACGGTTGTTATAGCCTTGAATCACCCGTTTAACGCGAACCGCACAGACATCACGACACAGGTTTTTATTTTCGGTGTCATTCGGTGGTGCTTCGCTGTTGGATACTAAAATAAATCGTCGCTTGCCTTGATCTTCCTGATTCAATTGTAATACGGCTTGCGCTGTGGTGCCGGAACCTGCAAAGAAATCTAAAATAAAGTCATCGGGTTTACTCGCTTGACGTAGCAGCTCAATAATCAAACTGGGAGGTTTAGGATAATTAAACGCTTTAGCCCCTAAAATCTCATTTATGGCGTCAGTGCCTTCGCGTCCTTTTTGTGAGCGCATAAAGAAAATCGCGTCTTCATCCTCTTCATCAAAATCTTCATTGACACCGCCAATCCAGCTACTTACTGGTGAAATTAGATTGGTTTTATCTTTAAGGTAAGATTTTTTTGACGGTCTGCCGGTGGCAATTTGCTTACCTATCCAAAAGTCCAGGTCGGGCAACTCTTCACGCAACAACGGGGTTTTCTTTTGCGGCAACATTGGGCCAGCACCTGCGCGAATCGCTGCCAGCAAATCATCTTTGGTCTCGTAATAAAGCACATCGTCAGGTTTACATTCAGGAAACACAATCAATTCTTGGCTAAGGTAAGCTTCGATTGTTTCTTTACGAATTTTTTTGCCTGGCTCTAACTTTTCCTCAGTTGCAAATCGCCACACACTATTAGGGTCACAAGGATACCAATATCCAGTTTTTGGGTCTTGTATGGGATAATATGTATTTGGTCGTTCTTTGTAAGTATGTGCTTTAGTAATTGGATTTAATGCGTATAGTCCATTTGGATCATCGTCGGGGTTACGGTACTTTTTAGTGTTTAAGACGTTACCATTAAAAGCAAAATCCCCGCGTGCATAAATCAAAATATGTTCATGCACCGCGCTAAAATTACCGCCAGAGTCATTCCCGGTATCTTTGGTACGCCAGGCAAAACTACCCAAGCGCATACCCTGAAACACCTTATCCATTAACAATTCCAGCTTAGCGCGGTTTTCATCATTAATGGATACCAGAATAACCCCATCCGAAGCCAATAAATCACGCGCCAACAGCAAGCGGCGATAAAGAAACTCCAGCCACATAGAGGCTTTATAACGGTCGTCTTTATTCACATAACGGTCGTTATAAACCCAATCCTTATTGCCCGTGTTGTAAGGCGGATCAATATAAATGACGCGGACTTTATTCGTATGCGTCGCACGTAAACAACGTAAAGCATCAAAATTATCGCCTTCGATAATCAGATTTCGGAAAGGTGCTTCACCCACTGACAGCGGTTGACCATTTTCTTCTGCCAAGCGTAAAAAGACAGCATCGTTATTTAAAGCCTTATCATGTTCAATCTGGTTGCGCTCCCAATATAAACCCAGTTTCTGCTGAGTCATGATCAGCGTCAACAAGTTACGTAACTCTGTTTCTGTTAGCGATTCGAGATTTGTTTGCAGAAAGTCAGTGGTATTAGCTTCGTCCATAAAAATTCAGTCGAGTAGCGGGTATTGTTTGAGTATTCTCTGTTAAATCCCGCTTGATTACAAACTGGAATTAAAAATAACTGAGCAGGAATATCTGAGCAGGAATATCTGAGGTAGTAGTGAACTTAAATATAATTTTACTACTACCCACTTGCATATTACCGATTTAATTCCCGTCATACCCAGTATGGTGGAATACTTTAAACCCCAGTTAAAATATTTACTGATTGAAGAAAATGTCTACACCGAATTGGCATCACTTAATAACTTGGTAGCCGCCGTCTTTAGATTTGAACAAGCTGATAGCTTAGCAATCATTGAAGGTTTAATAAGCCTGTTAATCGATTGGTTAGACGATAGACCCGATCTACGGCGTATGTTTTCCCTATGGATACGCGCCACATTGATGAGAAAACAAAACTACGGTATCTTATTACCCCAAGCGGATGATTTACAGGAGATAAAGGTTATGCTGGCAGATAGACTGGAACAATGGGCGTTAGCCTATATCGCAGAAGGTGAATTAAAGGGAAAGTTGGAAGGTGAACTAAAAGGTGAAATGCTGGTTTTGCAAAGATTTTTTTAATGTTTGCCGGATGGTTTCATGCGATACACTATCCACATAACCCAGCTCAATCATCTGCTGTCCAAGTAATCGTAATGTCTACCGGCTATGTCCTTGTAAAGATATAGTGTATGGGGCTACAATGCGACATATGAATGCTGACTGAGTACTAGTTAATTAAATAGTCCCCATTTAAAAGCCGAAATTTCTTCTGCGAACGTTCATCAGATTACACTCAAAGTTGTAAATCTGATGTACTAAACGACTACTGCTTTATACTTTCACTGGTTTCTAGTGGTTAAAACTGCTGGTGATTGTTCAAATACCTCGCCTCATCATGACGTAAACCCTCACTACTATATGATTTAAGTAGTGTTTGATAGCCGGTGAATCCCTTGTGGGGCGCTATTTCTTTAGGCTGATTCTTCATCTTTTCAGATAAATTGAGTGAAATGACCCGTTCTCTAAACCATTGTCTCCCATTACATTGGCCAATGTATGGGCAGTTTTTTCAGAATCACCGGTTACAAAAGCTTTTTCGTATATTGTTTTTTAAAATGTAATAGTTACTTTGCCGTCTGCATAGGCGACAACGCCAGATGTCTATAGTGATCGGGGCTTGTCGTATGTGCTTTTGGTAAATGAATAGGTTACAAACAAAAAATAACCCTTACATGACAGGCTGTCGTATAGGGTTTTGCTAAAAGTAATAGCGAGGTCTGGGGTGTTCGCTAGTGAAAATATAAAAACTGTATGATAAGTTGTTAAGGATAATAGTGCGTTGAGTCATGTAAGCATACTAATTTTATGTTTATTTACACGGAACTCAAAAAGAGGACTATGCTTCTCTCTAGGGCAACCGCCTTTTTTGAGTAGTGGGTGAGTTATTTTGCCGCCACTCTTATCATTTGTTGGAGAATTACCATGCAAGCTAAATTGATAGTCAGTCTGGAATTAGTGGCCCAGGGTGATACGGCTATTCTGGCTACAACCGGCTATGGTTTACGTAATGACATCGTTCATAATCAAGGTAGTGACCCGTTACCAGCTCCTGACAATTTTCAGGTTACTCAGGGCACTATCAGTGGCACATTAGATATTCATGTCAGCAAGTTGATTGGCGCAGGTGCGTATGATGTGCAGATTAATCTGGGTGATCCCAAGATTGAGAGTAATTGGCTGCATGCGATCACCTCTACAAGTCGCTTAAATATCGTATTGCAGGGCTTGATACCGGGACAGTCTTATTGGCTGCGTATCAGAGGTGTTAATGGGAATGGCTTGGGCGCATGGAGTAATCTGCTGAGTATTTTTGTGAATTAGCCTAAAAAAATCAGTTGAGTCTAACCCTGCCAAAAAAATTCAGCATAAACTTGACAACATGTTTCTAAGTATTGATGGTATTTAGCACACGCTATTAGTCAAATCGGGTGGCTTTAAAATAGCGCCC
>Ga0194062_1000043_pt1 | contig 54709 bp, 51 predicted proteins | sample SepL2225m_MetaG_FD_155481 | JGI IMG/M metagenome (GOLD analysis project Ga0194062, IMG submission 155481) | Anoxic zone freshwater microbial communities from boreal shield lake in IISD Experimental Lakes Area, Ontario, Canada - Sep2016-L224-25m | ecosystem: Environmental > Aquatic > Freshwater >... | reverse complement strand
GTTTCCGGGCCATCGGCTGGGCTTCCACCGCCGGGGCAGGTTCGGCCTCGGCAGCAGCGGCCTCGGCCTCGGCCTCGCCCCCGGCATCAGCAGCGGTTTCCGGGGGGATGTCCTCGGCATCGGTTTCTTCCGTGCCTTCGTCCCGTTCCGTCCCGGCATCCGCCGCACGGGTTTTATCCCACGGCGCCTCCCGGCTCGGCGGCAGCGAACTGTTCCGGCTGGTTTGGTTCAAGCGCTCACGCGCTTCCTTCAAGTCCAGCAGCAGCTTGGATGACAACGAGCGCAACGCCTCGTCTCCCAACCGTTTCAGGTAGGCTTCGTCGATCTGTCGCAGGCTGTGGTCGCTCAGTTGCATGGGGGCGAAAATGTTCAGAATGTTGGGATCATTGTGAACCAATTAATCGAAATTTGCGATAGGGAGGTGATTGTTTACAATCGTATTACCTTTAGTATTTATTGGTTTAATAGTAACCGGTATACATTTATAGTTATCGTAAGACTCAACTATCCGAGTAGTTCTCTGATTTCGTCCAGTGCCAGAATGTGTTCGTCTCCCAGTGTCAACAAAAACATTCTGTAGTTCAGAGAGAAATACAATAACTGTTTTTCCATTTTGAAAGGCATCCATTATCTCTCTTTTCCAATGATTAGAGCATTCCTTAAGCTTGAATGAGTAATAATCATCTAAGCTGAACTTATTTAAATAAGTCCCAGCATATTCAACAAAATCATCAATAGTGGGACGAAAAAGCACTATATCCCAATCTAAAAGAGATATATTTTCGTCAAATGGGGCGTATGTAACATCATCAGATGCCAATTCAAATCCGACAGATAATATTCTTTTTGCCGCCATGTACTCTATTCCAATTTCTTGCAATGCTTAAAAATCGTAACCAGAAATAAATTTAACGTAGTTGCACCGAATATGAAGTTTAAAAATAAAGACCTATTACTTTTTTAGCGAAACTTGCCAAATTTCAATTATTATGGTAAACACTCTTTTGACAATTAAATTTAAGACACTAACTTACAGATTTCCAGCCACTTTCTCAACGACTTTTAACTTTCCCCTGATGCCCTGCCCGCTAATATACCTTCAACGATAGTATCCTCATCAAATTCTTCCCAGTGAATGCCTATGTCTTTGGCTATTAATCGCCAATTTTCCCTCTTCTTTGTGGTGATACGGGCAAGCCATGGATACCAAACAATGGAAACGAAAATAGTCCGACCATCGCTCAAATTCACAGATAAGGTGTCATCGGTGACGATGTCGTTAACAGCATCGGTTATTTCGAGTTCAATTTGGAAACTAATATCTCAACAACCGACAATTAAGCTGCAAAATCATATACCGGGGTTTCCACTATGCGACTTGGAATAGGTCGTTGCTCAATAATGTCCTGAATCCTTTCAATTGTTTCAGGCGAAAACAATTGTTCCCCGGTTTCTAGGCAGACTCTTGCCGGAACATGCTCGATCAAATACAACTGTCCATCGACTTCAACAGCATAATTGATATTGCGATCTTCAAATGACTCAACTTCGATCATCTTTAAAGGAACCCACTCCCCTTAACCACCCGATCCAAGCCCACCAACATCTCCAATAATTCTTCCATCCGATGTAACGGCCATGAATTTGGCCCGTCGCTGAGGGCTTCTTCGGGCTTTGGATGGGTTTCCATGAATAGGCCAGAGATGCCCACTGCCACGGCGGCTTTTGCCAAGGTCGGCACATGTTCGCGTTGCCCGCCCGAAACATTGCCCTGTCCACCGGGTAGTTGCACCGAATGGGTGGCGTCAAACACGACAGGGCAACCCGTGCTGCGCATGACGACCAGGGAGCGCATGTCGGAGACTAGGTTGTTATAGCCGAATGACACGCCGCGTTCACAGACCATGATATGTTCGTTGCCAGTGGCCTTGGCTTTGTCGGCGACATTGTTCATGTCCCACGGGGCCATGAACTGGCCTTTTTTAATGTTGATGGGTTTGCCAGTGGCGGCGGCGGCTTGGATGAAATCCGTCTGCCGACACAGGAAGGCCGGAGTTTGCAACACATCCACCACGTCAGCGACTTCGTTCAGCGGTGTGTATTCGTGAACGTCGGTCAGCACCGGCACACCGATGGTTTGTTTGACCTCTTGCAAAATGCGCAAGCCCTCATCCAGGCCCAGTCCGCGAAAGCTCCCCAGCGAGGAGCGGTTGGCTTTGTCAAAGGAGGATTTGTAAATGAAGTTGACCCCGAGGCGGTCGCAGATTTCCTTTAATTGGCCGGCGGTGTCCAAGGCGAGTTGCTCGCTTTCAATCACACAAGGCCCGGCGATCAGGAAAAAGGGAAGTTGCAAGCTAGTTTCAAATCCGCAAAGTTTCATATTTTTGCCCCTGTCCAGGGCGATTCCCGTTCCCATGCCCCAGCGTGGGAATGCTTGCGGCTATCCGCCGGATATGAATCCGGCGTTGCAGCGACTAATTCGGGATTCCCACGCCGGAGCGTGGGAACCAGAAATGAATTGAAAAATATAGGCATGCGTTAGTCCTGCGGCAAAAGGGATGACTGGTTTTGGTGATGCTCACTCGCGGCTTTAACGAAGCCGGTGAAGAGCGGGTGGCCACCACGCGGGGTGGAAGTAAATTCGGGGTGGAATTGACAGGCGAAGAACCAGGGATGGCCGGGTAGTTCGATGACTTCCACCAAGCGTCCGTCTAGCGATTTCCCGCTGATGCGCAGCCCTGCCTCCTCCAGTGCCTTTTTGTAGCCGTTGTTGAATTCATAGCGATGACGGTGGCGTTCGGTGATGACATCCTTGCCGTAAAGCGAGTGCGCCAATGAATTGTTGGACAACCGACATTTCTGCCCACCCAAGCGCATGGTCCCGCCAAGGTCGCAATCGGCGCTGCGTTTTTCCAGTTCGCCAGATTCGTCCTTCCATTCGGTAATTAGGGCAATCACCGGATAAGGGGTGGTCGGCAGAAATTCGGTGCTGTGCGCCCCCTCCAGCCCGGCCACGTCACGGGCAAATTCGATCACCGCGACTTGCAACCCTAGGCAAATGCCGAAATAGGGGATTTTGTTTTCGCGGGCATATTTGACGGTGGCGATCATGCCTTCAATGCCACGTTCGCCAAAGCCGCCCGGCACCAGAATGGCATCCACGCCCAGCAATTTGCCGGTGCCCTTGTTCTCGATCTCTTCCGATTCAATGAATTTTACATTGACCTTGGTGCGCGTATGGATGCCGGCGTGGATCAAAGCTTCGGTCAGGGATTTATAGGAATCGGAATGGTTGACGTATTTGCCAACCATGGCGATGGTCGCCTCCCGTTCGGTGTTAGCCAGTTCCGCTACGACGTGTTTCCATTCGGTCAAATCGGCGGTTGGCACATCGAAGCGAAACTTTTTTACGACGATTCCGTCCAGACCCTGCTCATGAAACAGGATGGGGATGCGGTAAATTGAATCGGAATCCTCGGCTGAGAAAACGGCATCCTCATGCACATTGGTGAACAGCGCGATTTTTTGGCGTTCGGATTTAGGAATCACCCGGTCGGAGCGGCAAATCAGAATGTCCGGTTGGATGCCTATGGTGCGTAATTCCTTGACCGAATGCTGGGTGGGCTTGGTTTTAAGCTCACCTGCACTGGCAATGTAAGGCACTAGGGTGAGATGGATGAACAGGGTTTTGTCTTCCCCCATCTCCACCCGCATTTGGCGTATCGCCTCCATGAAAGGCTGCGATTCGATGTCACCCACCGTGCCGCCGATTTCTATCAGAGCCACGTCAGAATCCGCGGCACCGAGTTGGATAAGCCGTTTGATTTCATCGGTGATATGGGGAATGACTTGTACGGTGGCACCCAGGTATTCACCCCTGCGCTCCTTGCGAATGACGTTTTCGTAGACTTGACCGGTGGTAAAATTGTTCATCTTGCCCATGGTGGAGTTCAGGAACCGCTCGTAATGGCCCAGGTCCAGATCGGTCTCCGCCCCGTCTTCGGTCACGTACACCTCACCGTGTTGGAACGGACTCATCGTCCCTGGATCGACGTTGATGTAAGGGTCGAGTTTGGTCATACTGACTTTAAGTCCACGCGCTTCCAGGATGGCGGCAAGGGAAGAAGCGGCAATGCCCTTGCCTAGCGAAGAAACGACACCGCCGGTGATGAAAATATATTTAGTCATGAGATTTAAGATGCTGGTCGTTGCGAAAGCCTGGACAAGCCACACGAGGCTTGATGCGTGACAGGCTCACAACAGGTTCGGAATAGGAACCTGCATTTTACCTGAGATGGGTCTTTGCGTCATCGCTTTTACAAAGTGCCGCCGTTCTATAACATAGCAGTCAGATTTTCATTCATCAGGGTTAAGGAATCATGAACACAATCGTAAAATTTGTTGCCGTCGGGCTGTTGTCCGCTGGCTTGATGCAGGGGTGCGCTTGGGTGGATTTGAAGCCGCAAGGGGAAAAAGTCCGCATTTTGGCGGCTCAGGAAGTCGGCCGCTGCAAGGAATTGGGCCGGGTCAGTGCCACCACCGCCGCTAAAGTTGCTTTTATCACGCGACCAAAAGGCGATGTTCAGGAAGAAGTCTATCGCCTGGCCCGAAACAATGCCGCCGAAATGGGCGGCGACTCCGTGGTTGCCATCGGCCCATTGATCGACGGCGAGCAACTGTTTAAGGTGTACCGGTGCATCAATCCATAAAATTCCCCTCTCCCTTGGGGGGAGAGGGAATTTTATACATGCTTTGGAAGGCTGAAGCACCAATGCCACTGAGTTAGGCCGTCATTCCGGCGATCCATGCCGGGATAGCAAAATTCGATAAATTATTAAAGAGCGCTTCTTAAAATGCCTGGATCAACATTTCAAACTAACCCTTTCGATTTAAATAAACTTCTTGATGATTGCCATCAAGGTTTTTTGCAGCTACCGGACTTTCAGCGCAGTTGGGTTTGGGATGAAGATCGAATAAAGAGTTTGATTGCGTCGATTTCGCGGGCTTTCCCGATTGGCGCATTGATGACACTCGATACAGGGGGGCCGGTAAATTTTAAGCCTAGACCAGTCGAAGGCGCACCAGCTTCGGCTAAACAAACCGCCCCACAGTCCCTACTGCTTGATGGTCAGCAACGAATGACTTCGCTCTATCAGGTCACATTGCGAGGTCAAGTCGTCGAAACCGTCACTCCAAAAATGAAAAAGGTTAAACGCTGGTTTTATATTGACATCCGAAAAGCGCTTGATCTTTCCGCAGACCGGGAAGATGCGATTGTGGGTGTGCCAGAGGATAGAATCGTTAAAACCGATTTTGGCCGTAAAGTATTTCTGGATCTATCATCAGCCGAAAAGGAATATGCATCGCTTATGTATCCGGTTTCGCAGGTATTTGATTGTAATGCTTGGCAATATGGATTTTATGAGTATTGGCGTGGGGATAGGTCTGTGTTCACGGAATTCCTAGAGTTTCAGAAAACCATACTAGACAATTTCAAATATTACCGCGTTCCAGTTATTGCTTTGGATCGCTCAACCTCCAAGGAAGCAGTGTGCGTGGTTTTTGAAAAAGTAAATACTGGGGGCAAGCCGTTAGATGCATTTGAACTCGTCACCGCGATGTATGCGGCTTCAGGCCATGAATTGAGAAAAGACTGGTATGGCAAAGAAGCAACTAGAGACGAAAAAGCAACGATTGGCCTACATCGACGCTTTGTTGAAACATATCGGCTTGCCGGTGATGATAGCGGAATTCTCGCCAACGTAGCTAACACCGATTTCCTCCAAGCGATTTCGCTATTCCATACGCGTGACCGGCGACGTGAGGCAGAGGCCGCCGGGAAACAGGGCAAAGAATTGCCGGCCGTTACCGGCAACCGTCAGGCGCTACTAAATCTGCCTCTTGATGCATACAAGCGGTATCAAACACAGGTTGAACAAGGTTTCGTGAAAGCGGCAAAGTTCCTGCACATGCTCCACATCTATCGCATTTTCGATCTTCCGTATCAGTCTCAAATCATTCCGTTGGCTGCAATCCTAGCCGACATTGGTGAAGCTTGGGAACATGAGGCAAACCGGGCGAAGTTGGTTCGGTGGTACTGGAACGGGGTGTTTGGTGAGCTTTATGGTTCGGCGGTCGATACACGCATAGCCCGCGATTTCATGGAAGTACCCGCTTGGTTGAAAGGTGGCACCGAACCATCAACGGTGAGTGAAACCATGTTCCGTGCCGACAGGTTGAAAACCATGCGCATGCGTTTGTCTGCTGCCTACAAGGGCATCAACGCGCTGCTAATGAAAGAAGGCGCCCAGGATTTTCGTTCAGGACAGAAATTCGACTATACGGTTTTCTTTGGCGAAAATGTCGATATCCATCATATTTTTCCGCAAGACTGGTGCAAAAGACAGAACATCAAGGCAGATGTCTATGATTCCATTATCAATAAAACACCTCTTTCCTACCGTACCAATCGAATTGTCGGTGGTGTCCCACCTTCTGAATATCTCGCAAAACTACAGAAGGGGGATGCGACAACCCCACCAATTACACGCGAAAAGCTTGACTCTTACCTGACATCCCATTTAATCACTCCATCACTTCTGTATGGCGACCAATTTAACGCTTTCATGGCTGATCGACAAAAGCAACTCTTGGCGCTTATCGAGCAAGCCACTGGAAATCCGCCTTTTCCTGGCGATATTCAGGAAGAAGGTGAAGACGTTGATGCCGACGAGGACACCATTGAAGCCGAACATACCATTGCAGTGGAGTGAGTCTATATTCAAACATGAGATTAAGCTCAACGTGAGGCAAAAAAATATGACCGAACTACAAATCGCCGAAGACATCCTGCCGCTAGGGCAGTTTAAGGCAAACGCTTCTGCGTTGCTAAAAGGCATGAACAGCACCCACCGACCTATCGTGATTACCCAAAACGGCAAACCGACTGCAGTGGTGGTGTCACCGGCTGAATTCGACCGACTAAATGAGCAAAGCCGGTTTATCGCAGCCGTTCAGCAGGGTTTAGAGGATGAGCAGGCAGGCAGACTTATTGACGATGAAGCTATAGACGACTTCTTAGGTGATTTCCAATAATGAATCCACCAAAAGAATCGTCCACGAAAGACACGAAAAGCACGAACGAATCTTGCTTTTGTTCGTGCTTTTCGTGTCTTTCGTGGACTCTGTTTTTTTCCTACGGATCAGATTCTTGATGGGATGTTCTTTCTTAGGAATCACCTTACAATCGGCTTCGCTTTCATGAAGCTGCGTTGGACTTCGCGCGCATCCAATGACCTAATTAAAATACAGCGCCATATAGCCAAAGACAAACCCGGTGCAGCCAAGGCTTGGGTGGAAAAACTCCGCCGCCGTGCGCGTCTTGCCGCATCTGAGCCGACTGCCGGACGGACTGTCCCTGAGTTTGGGCAAGACGACCTGCGCGAGGTTTTCTTGGGTGCCTACCGCATCGTTTATCGGGTGCAAGAAGACGGAATAGCCGTTTTGACCGTTTTTGAGGGTCATCGGTTGTTTACCGAGGAAATCACCAAGTGACGAGGGTAAGGCCGTAGAAGTGTATTAGCTATCAGGCCCATGAAGATGATCACGGCATGTCGAAACCAGAAATAAAGCTTAAAATACAGACCAAACCCCACTAATTTATAACCGAAACAAACACATCAACCGCAACCATGAAACAATCCACACAACCAAAACCAATCCCGACGTTGCCTCCCCAGCCAGTTTCCGAAGAAGTGCTGATCGAAAAATACGCTAAGGGTGAGGAGCGTGACGCCGATGCCATCTTCTCTAGGGTCGCCCGTGCCTTGGCCGCATCAGAGAAAGACCCGAAGCATTGGGAAAAAAAGTTTCTGCACGCCCTCCAAGATGGCTTCATCCCTGCCGGCCGCATCATGTCCGCCGCCGGTACCGGCATCCAGGCGACGCTGATTAACTGCTTTGTGCAACCAGTGGGCGATTCGGTCTCCGAAACGGTGGACGGCAAGCCTAGCATTTACGCAGCACTGTCCGAAGCCGCGGAGACCATGCGTCGTGGCGGCGGAGTCGGTTATGACTTTTCCGCCATCCGGCCCAAGGGGGCCAACGTCAAGGGCACGGCTTCCAGGGCATCCGGTCCGGTTTCGTATATGCGGGTGTTTGACCGTTCCTGCGAAACCGTTGAATCAGCCGGGGCGAGGCGAGGTGCGCAGATGGGGGTTTTGCGTTGCGACCATCCGGATGTGCTGGATTTCATAAACGCCAAGGACAAGGCCGGCGAGCTTTCCAATTTCAATATCAGCGTGGGCGTGACTGATGGCTTGATGTGGGCTGTCGAGGCCGATACGGTGTGGGAACTGGTGCATACAGCCGAACCTGGGGAGGAATGTAAAAATCAGGGTGCCTATCGACGTGAAGACGGGCTTTGGGTATACCGCACCGTGCGGGCTAGGGAGCTTTGGGACAAGATCACGGCTTCCACTTACGATCATGCCGAGCCGGGGGTGTTATTCCTTGATCGGGCCAATGCCGACAACAACTTGCATTATTGCGAAACCTTTGAGGCCACGAACCCTTGTGCCGAGCAGCCACTGCCTCCCTACGGCTGCTGCTGTTTGGGTAGCATTGACCTGACCCGTTTCGTTTTGTCTCCCTTTGCAGCCGAAGCACGTTTCGATTTCGAACATTTATCCGCCTTGACGGGTACTGCCGTGCGTTTTTTGGACAATGTGCTGGAGGTGAGCTATTGGCCGCTGGAAAAGCAGCACCAGGAAGCCATGGCGAAACGACGCATCGGGTTGGGATTCACCGGCTTGGGTGATGCGCTTGCCATGCTGGGTTTGCGCTACGATACCGGCGAAGCTAGGGAATGCGGGGCACGGATATCGGAATCAATGCGTAATGCCGCTTATCTGGCTTCCGTTGAACTTGCCCGGGAAAAGGGGCGTTTCCCCCTGTTCGATGCCGATAAATTTTTGGCATCGGGTTTCTCCTCCCGCCTCCCCGAGGACGTTCGGGCCGCCATTTCACAATACGGTCTGCGCAATAGCCATTTGTTAAGTATCGCACCGACCGGAACTATTTCCCTCGCCTTTGCCGACAATGCCAGCAACGGCATAGAGCCGCCGTTTTCCTGGACGTACACCCGCCGCAAACGCCAAGCTGACGGCACGGTGAAGGAATACTCGGTGGAGGATCACGCTTGGCGCTTGTACCGCGAGAGCGGCGGCGACATCAATAAATTGCCCGAGTGTTTCGTCACCGCTCTGGAAATTGCCGCTTTGGATCACATGCGCATGCTGGAAGCGGTTCAACCCTTTATAGATTCTTCCATCTCCAAGACGGTCAACGTACCGGCCGACTATCCCTTTGAGGATTTCCAGCACCTTTATTTGGAAGCGTGGAAGGCCGGACTCAAGGGTCTGGCAACCTACCGGCCAAACAGCATCGTTGGTCAAATATTGATTGCCAATCCGGTAAAAACCGAGGTGGAAGCGGCAGTGCAGGAATTTGACGAGTCTGACCCGGACCGGCGTTTGCGATTGGAAAAAATCCCCGAGCCGGCATTGGCATCCCTGCGTTGGCGGCGTAGGCCCAGGCCATCGGGTGGCAATCCGGCTTGGACTTATTTCGTCGAGCATAGTCTTGGTGGCTTTGCCGTTTTTGTGGGCCATTTGGAAACAAGCCCACCGAGTCAAGTTAAAAGTGCGGGGGTAAGCCAAGAAGCGAGGGAAGTTGAATCGCACAAAAAAGGTGGAAGGCGTCCATTTGAAGTTTGGGTCAACGGCGCGGAGCAACCTCGCGGGTTGGCGGCTTTGGCCAAATCGTTGTCGATGGATATGCGCTCCAATGACCGGGGTTGGCTGGAGACCAAATTAAAAAGCTTGATGAAGGCACAAGGCGACGACGGCTTTGCCCTTTCCATGCCGCCAGACGGCGATTTGGTGCGGGTTCCCAGTTTGGTGGCGGGGTTTGCAAAGTTGGTGCATTACCGCTGCATGGAGTTGGGTGCCATCGAAGGCGAGGGGGAGACGCCAGTGCTGGATGCGCTGATGTCGCCAAAAGAACCTAAAACCGGCACTGACGGCACTTTGTCATGGACGGTGGACATCCACAATCCAGCCACTAATGACGATTTTGTCATGGGTTTGAAGGAACTCACCCTGCCCAATGGACAGCGCCGGCCTTATTCGGTATGGCTGTCGGGGGAGTATCCAAGGGTATTGGACGGCTTGTGTAAAAGTTTGTCCTTCGATATGCGGGTGGTTGACCCGGCTTGGGTCGGTGCGAAGCTGCGCCAACTGCTGGACTTCCCCGAACCTCGTGGCGATTTCCTAGCCTGGGTGCCAGGGGAAAAGCGGAAAATCTCCTACCCCTCGACCATTGCCTATTTATGCCGCTTGATTTTACACCGTTATTCCATGTTGGGAATCTTGGACGAAGACGGTTTTCCGGTGGACGACATGGGGGTTATGGTTGAATATGAGTCCGACAATGTCATTCATCTGAAGTCACGTTCGGTGGGTGCGTTGGAAGTCCACCCAGGCAAACGTTGCTTGGAATGTGGCAACTATGCCGTCATACGCAAGGACGGTTGCGACTTTTGCTCCGCTTGTGGAGCGGTCGGGGCGTGTGGGTAATGATGGGGGGGGCTATTGAGACGAGCCTTCGCGTAGAGGCCGAGTTCAACAGCCCAAAGCAAGACCGACTCGGTTTTAAAAACCGAGTCGGTGTGTTGCATATACTGTTAACTCTTTCTGATCTAAACTTCGCCAAATGGCTCAAAGGCTCTTGGCAAGTAACCAAAATCGCGGGTTGCTTCGGAATGGTCAAAGCATAGATCTTGGTTCATCCGTTCGGCCATTGCGGTTGTCCAGTGCCGGTAGCGTGGCAATACCTGCAATAAAAAAATTGCAATCCGAAAAGCCCACAGAGGAACTGTCACCAGTCGCGGTCGAAGTCCTAACGCGGAAAATATACGTTTGACCATATCACGGTAAGCAATAGTCTCTCCCCCAGAAATGTCATATGCATGATTTCGAATCTGGGAATTCTGCAAAGCAGCAAGGCAAGCCGTGGCGACATCCTCGGCGTGAACCGGTTGACGAAGCCCGCAGGCACGCCCAAAAAGCGGAAAGAAACCAAATCGGCGGATAAAATTGGCGATCTCTGCGACGTTTTTGTCCTTCCCAGACCCATATATCAATGTTGGGCGTAGGATAATCCATTGGACTCCATTGTCAGTAGCCCATTTTTTTAGCTTCTCTTCACCCTCAGACAACCTAAGCGCGACATCTTTTTCATAGGGGTCAGAGGAATCAGCCTTGACGAAAACACTGGTGGAGGAAAGGGCGGCGATCCGTTTAATGCCGTATGCTTTGAGAAGAGCAAAATGTTGTGGCAATACCCAAATAGGTGCGACGGAAATCCAGTCATCTATTTTGTCCACACCGGAGGTTGGGGTACGCGTTTCCATCTCTTCTGCATAGGGATCAAGGGTGTCGATGGCATGGTCAAGTCGTACCCATTCGACTCCTTTAATGGCAGGGCATTGATCAAGGCTCCGACGGGTAAAAGCAGTTGCTTCCAAAGCATTTTGTTCTAGTAATTCAAGTAAATAGTTTCCAACTAAACTGGTAGCCCCAAGAACACCGATGCGTTGTTTAGCCACGGCAAGCACCTAGCCAATTAATAAGATGGCGAAAATTATAATAGGTCGCCACTAAACCAAATCGCAACCAAACCCCCATCATCACCAGCCACATCAATGGTCGGGGGTATTTATCTAGGAAAAATTTACGATAAAAACGGAGCATGCCTCTATGCTTATGCCACTCGACAAAAATGGGCCTATTGATACTACAACTACCTTTGACATGGGTAATCACTACATCGGGTACGAAAAGAATGCGATAACCCGCTTGGGTGAAACGCAGACACCAGTCTAAATCCTCACAATGGAGAAAATAGTCTGGATCAAGCGGGCCAACTTTTTCAAGTGCGCTACGCCTTACCAGCATAAATGCACCTGAAATAGCTTCCACATTGACAGCCCCATCAGGCAAGGGGTTGCCTGTCAGGTTGAAATCTTGGAATAATGGACAGTTTGGAAAAAACCTGTTTAATCGTAAGACGCGTAACAGAGAATTCCACGGTGTGGGAATAAAACGCCTGCAACCAAGTTGTTCAGTGCCATCGGTATTAAGAATCAAGCAACCTGCCATGCCAACATCTGGACATTGAGCCATGGCTTCCAGCATACGTTCAATAGTGTCAGGTTCAATTAAACAATCAGGGTTTAAAAAAAGAATATATTCACTAGTTACTTGAGGTAAAACTATATTATTGCCTTTTGAAAAACCAAGATTAAAGTTATTTTCGATAATGTTGATATTATTAGTGCCTGACAATGAAGTCTTTAGCAGCTTGATGCTGTCATCAATTGATCCGTTATCCGAAACAAATATTTCAACAGGGATAGTTGAGCGTAAAACTCTGTTGACGGACTCAACCAATATTTTTCCAGAATTGTAGTTTACGATGATTACAGAAACGGTAGGCATGGTGTAAGTAAATTAAAGGATAGATATAGCCAGATTGAACTGATGGAAACTATTGACGGGAATATGTAATTCGTTTGTCCAGCATGTGCCAAATATCCATAACGGATGCTCTGCGACCCTTTTGAATTTTCACCCTTTTGTTCCACATTGCGGGAATACCTTTGAGTGCATCCCACTTCGAGCGTAAAATTACGCTTCCCTTCCCGAGTATCGAAAAGTAACAAATGGAAACAATATTTAATATTAGATGAACTGGAAGTAATACCCACAATAAGATGCCAGGCATGTTTTTGATAAAAGTCCAGACAAGATTTCGATGCCCGTGATAGATCGAGAAATCGCTGTGTTGGCCACCAGTCGAAGCGGAACCGACGTGATGCACCACCGCTTCAGGAACATAGATCGACTTATAACCAGCGAGTCGGAGACGGAAACCAAGATCAACATCCTCAACGTAGCAAAAGAAATCCTCGTCGAACCCACCAACCTTGAGCAAAGCTTCTCTTGAGTAGAGAACTGCACCAGCACAAGGGGAAAATATTTCCTTAGTGACTTGGTCGGCCTCGGATTGAGTGCGTCCATAACCATTGCGCCACACCAAACCAGAAATATGGTAGATGTCACCGATGCCATCCAGCGTATCAGGTTTTCCGTGAACCAATTGTCGCGAACCAAAAGCGGCAACATTTGGGTTTTTTTGGGCCGCGTGGACTAATTGTTCAAGCCAATTAGGTTCGGCAAATGCGTCTGGATTTAATAAAACAACAAAATCAGTGTCACATTCTTCAATCGCACGATTATTGGCAGCAGCAAAACCAAGGTTATTGCCAAGATGACGCAAGGTTATGCCGGATATTTGTTCAGCAAATTTTTCAGAGCCATCGGTGCTCCCGTTGTCCATTACCAAAATCCTGGTTGCGGTATAGGACTGGTTCATTAACCGAAACAGGCATTCTTTCAGTAAAATTCCACCATTCCAATTGACTATAATGACTGTCACGGTAGAATTCATGGCTAGTCCGATTCGGGTATCATAAATATTTGCTATTCATTTAAGTTTAAGAAGCTCATGTTGAGCACGTTCATAATCTTCAGGTATTCCAATATCTATGAAATACTCATTGGTTATGAATGCCCGTGGCGATAAATCTGCGCAATGGCGTTCTAGTAAGTCTTTTTCAAAGCTAAATGCACCTGATAAGCCATAAGTTTTGAATACATTAGTAGCTAGAAGATAGACACCCGCATTAATAAGTCCAGATCCAGCCTTTCCTTTTTCTTGGAAGCCATTTACTGTATCATTGGAAACAATCACAGACCCATATCGGGAAACATCCTCCATTTCCTTGAGTACCATTGCGACAGATGGGGACTCTTGATTATACCATCTTAACAATTGAGAGTAATCAATGTTTACCAAAGTGTCACCATTGACAACAAGTATTGCCTGATCAGTTTGACTCTTTAGGGCATGAAGGATGGCTCCACCAGTACCTAAAGGTTCTGATTCGATGGCATAGGTGATTTTAGTATTTCGATAAGAATATTGAAAATGTGAGATTATCACATCAGAAAGATGTCCCACAGAAAGTATAATTTCTTCTATTCCTCCAGCGATAAGACGGTCGATTACATATTCAAGAAATGGATGTCCGGCAACTGGGGCCATGGGTTTTGGCAAGTTGGGCACATGTTCTTTTAGACGAGTTCCAAAACCACCTGCCAGCACTATCGCTTTCATGGTTTTGGCGAAAATAATTGTTCTTCAATAAGACCACAAATAATATGTCCAATGACAATGTGTCCTTCCTGAATTTTTGGAGTTGAGGATGATGGTATTTCTATACAGTAATCAACAAGTTCAGTAATACGTGCCTTTTGATTTCCTGCCATTCCAATTGTGATGACTTTCATTCTTCTTGCAGTATCTAGCGCGGCAATTATATTTTGAGATCGTCCTGAAGTGGAAAATCCGAAAAGTACATCTCCCGGTTTTGCTATTGCTTCAATTTGACGGGAAAATAATTTTTCAAAGCCATAATCGTTTCCAATAGAAGTTAATACTGAGGTATCAACTGTTAGTGCAAAAGCAGGTAAGCCTGGGCGGTCAAATGCAAATCGACTTACCAACTCAGCTGCAAGATGTTGGGAATCAGCGGCACTTCCACCATTACCCATAAAAAGTACCTTATTGCCACTGTTAAATGCTTTGACACAAAGATCAGCAACCGCTAGTGCGGTGTTTTGTAGGGCTTGGTCTGACAACATGGCTGACAACACTTCAATACTTTCTTGTAAATGCAATTTTATAGATTCTGACATAAATTAATTCGTTTTCAGGTTGATGTTATCTTCGATTGAAGGCCGCAAGCAGGTTTTCAGTTAATATCCATGTAATACCACAAAATATTTAGGTTTAAGGAAGATAAAAATTTAAGTTATAAGTATGCCGCTAGATTGATATTCCATTAAATTGTCGTTATGAACAAAAAAAACCATTTATTGACGTACTTATACCTTCGACAATAACCAATGAATCCCCTTTCTTCTCCGCATATAAATAACCTAGAGTTTCCATAAAATGAGGAAGTCCGTCAAAACGATTACCTCCCTCTTGCGGATAAGCTGAATGTAGCTTTGTTTGTCTAACATCAGAAGGTACTAGAATATCCAATGTTTGCTGAGAAAAATGCGCATATTTCTCCGCCCAGTGAATCATAAAATCCTCAATTAAGTAGCAAAAATTAAATACACCATATATTACCTGTATGTACTTTAATATCAATACATCATGATGAATCCTGTTTTAGCAAGATACGCAAGATTAGCAATGTATGATAGTCATACATATCGTGAATAGCCCGCGTAGGGCGGAATAGCGATTTAGCGTACTCCGCCGAATGATTCCACTCAAAAAGAACGGGGTCAGGTAGTGTATTTTGCTTACCGCTGCAACGGCCCGATGATTTTGTAATAGTTCTAGCTTTTTAGAAATTTGAATGGGTGCATAAAAGTCATTTGTAAACAAAAAATTGAGCATGGCCTTAAGGTATATTCGCCATGTAATAATATATGCTGAAATATAAACAGACAGTATTACCATGCCACTTTGCTTTCCTTGAAAAACCTATGCCAAAAGCATGTATTTTAAATATCTTGTTATAAATTATATATATAAATAATATTAGGATGCATCTAATTCATACAAAGCAGTCATTAGGTATTAACTTATACTTTTTCATGATTTTTAGAAATAACTATTCAATTCTAAATGATCCAATCGGTATAATTTTTCCAGTAGAAATCTGCTTAATAAATATTTCAATGGAACTTTTTACTGTCAACTGCTCAGGTGGTACACATGTAGTGATGAGTCCATCAGAAATTGCGGCATGTCCAGAATAATCTCCAAACAAAACCTGGGCTTCACCAATACCCTTCTCACCAGTCACATTTATCCATATCCCTAGGTTACCGTTAGGCTGTTTATTTGGTATTTCCCCAAATTTCATAGATTTTGGCCCCCAATCATTTACTATGAGGTTTGTTTCTTCAATATGACAAGTTTCTCCAGTCATGGTTAAACCAGAAGCATTAATTTCCATGGCAAATAGGCGCATATCTAAGTTTAGTACATATTTATGGAATATTTCTAACCTTTCCTTTTCTGATAATTTATTATATGCTACAAAGTAATAATGGGAAACGGTATTAAACTCAACGGCAAGTCTTTCTTTGGAAAGACTAGATTTTCCATGTAAAAACCCATCTAATGTGTTAATTTCCAATCCACATGCATCAACTAAAAACTCATAAATAAACTCACCAGTCGTCCCGTACAATTCCGACGCACCTAAACCTGATTCAAAAATTATCAGTGGATGATTTCTAAGAATAGTTTGTTTGGCGCCTTTTAATACCGGCAGTTCACCTCCTTCTACATCAATCTTTATGAATTCTATCTTTTGATCAGATGGGATTATATTATCAATGCAGGTTTTGGCAACGGTAATCTCAGTTACAATAGGGTCAGGTCTATCATACCTCCTCACTTTGAGCCCGCTATAAGCAGGATCATTTTCAACATGGAAAAAAGTGCTAGTTCCCTCCTCATTACTACATGCGAAGTCATACACACTGACATTAGGAAATTGAATCTTTAGTGATTGAAATAGATGTGGTATAGGTTCAAAGGCAAAATGCTTGCCATGAGGACAGAGTTTTATTATTTGCTCTAAAATGCTACCTTGGTGTGCGCCCACATCAATACATGATGAATCTTGTTTTAGCAAGATACGCATGATTAGCAATGTATGATAATCATACATATCGTGAATAGTTACTGAACTATGATTACTCATATTTATTTTCTCAAATTACTCTGCATAGTTAAATCTTTTCAAGACATTAGTCAGTCAGTGGTAGATGGATGCAAAAACCACGTTTAACATCAACCTACGCTGTATAAATAAAAAGACTAATTCATATCTAGAATGCCACTGGATTTATATTCACTTAAGTTATCCTTGTGGACAAAAAAACCATTTATTGATGTCCCTAAACCTTCGACAAGAACCAATGACTCCCCTTTTTTTTCCGCATATAAATAGCCTAGAGCTTCCATAAAATCGGGAAGTCCGTCAAAACGATTGCCTCCCTCAGCCATAATTAAGGGCTTGTAAGTTCTTAGGGTTTCTTCGGCATCTTTTAGTACTTCAAATTCATAACCTTCCACATCAATTTTAATTGCAGATAGTTTTTTTTCCAAAAGAAAGTTTTCTTCTTGCAGCACATCATCTAGTTTCCTGACTGGAGATTCAAATTCAAATATCCTTAACGAGATCAGATTCTCATCCGGCATCCAATGAATAATAACATCATGAATGTTTCTAGCTAATATTGCTATATGAGCTTTAGAAACAAGAATTGATGCGGAAGACAAGGCGGAAATTGCAATACCATTTACCACTGGAACAGCGAATTTGAGCAAAGTTGTTTCATTAGCAAGCCCTATCATGCGATAGTCATAACAACCGGGCCGCAACTCCTTGATTTTTTGTAGGCCATTTTCGTATGACAAAATTGGTTCAAACGCAACGATATTAGCTTGTGGACACACAGTCCAAATTGATGCGGCTGAATATCCCCAATTAGCAGAGTTGAATGCCCGGAAAATAGAAAAGTCCTCATCATGCATTTGATTTCTGGAGAGCACTTCCGGTAGCCAAGTGGAAGCTCCTTCACCATCCATACGAATAAGATTTTCGGCCGAAATTATCACATCATCAGTGTGTTGGCCTTCCAAATAGTATCGTTCAAGCGCTTGAATTAGATAGTTCCTCAAGCCAGGGTCATCTCTTTTGATCGGCTTAATTTGGCGGTCAACACTTTTGCTTGATTTGCGAGCCATAAAAAGTAGGCTTTCACCTAGATAGCCATATTCCTTAGACCAGTAATCAAGGGCTTTAACATCTTCAAACCCTATATTCTGAAGCAAATTCAGCAGATCCCATCCGAATGTCTGGAAGCAAAGAATACCTTTATCTGGATCAAGTGGATCACCATGATACTCTGGAGGTAATATGTGATGAATATTCCCCTCTGCATTCATCTCTGCACGTATCAAAGTTTTTTCAGATGACATGTTGAAAGGTACTGAAAAAATAAATTCGCCTCCCGAAGCGAGGCAGCGATATACTTCGCTAAAGGCTTTAATGAAGTCTGGAATATGTTCCAAAACATCGAAACTTAAAACAGCAGCTAAGCTATTGTCAGCGAAGGTCAGGCATATCATATCTTCATTGCGTATGCCATTGTGAATCTGACCCAGTGGACAGATATTGCCAAGGAACTCGCTTCCTATCAGGGAAGGGAACAGGGAAGATCGCAGAAAGGAGAATAAATTTGTAGTCTGCTCTGTAATATAAACGGAGGCTGTTTTGTTAATTGAGCAGTATTGGTCAAGAATATGAACGATTGCTCTCATCCGATTGTTTAGGCCACAATAGGGACATACTAAGTTTTCACGCCAATTGATGACATCTTGACCTGTGGCTTCATCTTTCCAACCATATTTTTTTGAAAATGTCATTTTTGCTGGGCCGCAAACATAGCAATATGCATTTAAGGCTTGCTCAATAGGCGTTCCATTTGAAATTGCACTGTTACACTCCACTTCGCTTTCAACAAGAAGGCGCTGATTGCGAATGTCCTGCGAAATTATATATGTGCTATGTGTCATAAACATAGGGTTGAAACTAGGCGCAAAACCCTCTTTTTTCCGCCATAACTTTGGATGCGCAAACATCCCCCGCATGGCAGCCAGACTTTCCTCGTAGAAAGATGCATATCTAGTACGGCTCACCTCGGCCAGACGTTCCAGTTCTTCCGGGTGGTTCTTAAGGGAGAGCAGGCTGTCTGCGAGGGCGTTCAAATCGGGATGCAAATGCATAGGATCTTCGCTCTCAATGCCCTTTGCGCCCCATGCAGTGGTTAGCAAGGGCATGCCAAAGGCCATTGCTTGCACCGTCTTGACGTTGATGCCAGTACCCATGGTCACCGGCGAAATAACCAAATCCATATCCCCGTAGAATTGGGCAATATCAGGAATAAAGCCATGCATCAGAACCCATGGTTTATGGAAGATTTCAGCTTCCAAAGGTGGCAGGTTGTCCACAATGTCCTTGACTTGCCCAGCGACATGGATGGTAAAAGGACAGGCTCCGCCATGCAAACGTCGGTTAATGGCTTCGAGGCACTCCCTAACGATGGTCAGATTGATACGGTTGGCACTGGCCACCATACCGACTTTGTAAAGCCCGGTTAAGTTTTTTTCGACAAAATGCGGAGCTTCCACATGGGGTATGACAATCGCCGTGGCGCGACCAGTGACGCTGTCAAAATAGCGAGCTTCCTCATCCCTTCGTGCAACTACAACGTCTGCCCGGCGTAGGTAAGCCCCTTCTTCTTCCGGTGTGCAGGAGAAAAATTCAAGGGGCTGGCCATTGGCCCGCAGCATTTCGTAGCGGTTACCCATTTTATCGTGGGTGTCAATGACTTTCAGCGCATGGGATGGGACGAACTCCAGTAGTTTGGACTGGAACACATATGTGCAGAACACCACATCAATTTCGTATTTGGCGCAAAGGCCGTGGATTCGCTCACCCAAGCCCTCTTCGTACCAACCATCAAAAGGGATGGCCTCGCCATTCGCGCCGAGCGGATGAGAATTGGGCAAAATATCCAACGTGTCCCAGCAAGCTCGCATGTCATTGATGACATCGTCAGAAAAGAGGTGACTCTGGAGAAGGGCAAAATGGACTTTGTAGCCCATGCTTTGAAAGCGTCGGCCAAACTGTTGAATGGTGGCTTGGTTGCCGTGGTTGCTGGGATGGGATGGAAAAGGGCTGAAGTATAGTATATTTAAACTGCCCAGACAGCGACGAGCCAAGGTCTTCTGAGAAGCAGAGCGTTCGGCGTTGGCAATGCCTCTATACTCCGGTGTGCCAGGGCTTAAGTGGGCACTCGCAAATTTGTCCCGCCATTTATCTCGTAAGCGCTGGATATTTGTTCTTTGAACCGGCAGGAGATAATCGGAGCGTTCTCCGGTATAACTCTTGTGTTCAAAGTGGATGACCTCGGATTTTGGCTGATATAAAACACGCATTCCATTTGCACGAGCGGTCATCGCTAGATCGGAGTCTTCACAGTAGGCGTTTTCATAACGCTCATCAAAACCGCCCACGGATTCCCAAAATGATTTTCGAACGAGGAATGAAGCCCCTGAAACATAATCCACCTCGCGAACCCAAGCATAACTTGATGAGTTCCGTGACAGATACCTGCCACAATTGCACGCCGAGCCATCATTCCAAAGCACGGCCCCGGCTTCCTGGATCGTTTCATCAGGGTAAAGCAGTTTAGACCCAATGATGGCTGCGCTATCATCTGACTCCATAAGTTGATAAAGTGTGGACATCCAACTCGGTAGAACGACGGTGTCGTTGTTCAGGAAAAGGATATATTTTCCCTTGGCGTATTTTGCAGCATGATTGCAGTTACGCAAGAAGCCTAAATTCTGCGGTGTGCTTACCACTTGCAACCCAGGAAAATGTTTAACCGCACTTATAGTCTCATCGGTTGAACCGTCGTCGGCCAATATAATTTCATACCGAATATCGCCTGACTGGCAGGTTGCCGAAATCGAATTAAGGCAAGCTTGAGTGTAAGCCCATTGGTTATAAACTGGGATTATAACGGATATATCAACGGTTATTTCTCTATCAGCTGGAAAATTCAGCGGAATTGGGGGGGAGGAATTGCAATATTCAGTGAAAAGTCCGATGGGTAGCGCTTCAGCCTCATTCAGTACAGACAAAAAAGAAGATCGGTTAGCTTCTGTACTGAAGTGGCATCGTACCAGTTCTCTTCCATTGTCAGACAAGATTTTCCACTGGCCTTGATTAAGGTAAATTTGCACCACTGCAGTAGCAAAGGAAATATTATCATCTGCGACTCGGGCGTGGATGCCATCCATGATAGACATTCCTTCGGCGGCTATGCCCGTGCATACCATTGGTATCCCAGCACCCATGGTGGTGGCTACTTTACCTTTGATGCCTGCTCCAAATCTTAAGGGAGCAACACCTATACGCATGGAAGATAAAATAGGTTCAAGGTCTTTAACGTACCCATCAACAACTATCCCAGGCGCTGTTTCAAAATCTAATATTTCTTTAGGTGCCTCGCTACCCACTATATGAAATAAAACATCGGGCAATTCCTTGTGGATTATAGGCCATATCTCACTGACGAACCAGCATACTGCGTCTACGTTTGGTGTGTGCGTGAAGCCGCCGAGGAAAAATATGTCCCTACGGGAGTTGTACGGGGCTGGATTGGAGTTAATTGAAGCGTGCAGCACTTTGAATACACTGATAGGTGCATCCAGTAAATATTGCCGTAAAATTGTCAATTCGGCTGGGCTAACGACGAAAGTGTGGTTAACTTGGCCTATAACCGCCAATTCGCGCTGCTTTGTCACTTCTACGTCGGCAAGTAGTGATGGGGCATTTCTTATTTCGGCCTGACGACCTTCACGGATGAAGTAGATATCCGGTGCGTGGAATATTATCCTTGATTTTTGAGCGACTTGGCGAATGACATGCAGTACAATTTCAGCCACTTCTACACGAATAAGGTAAAATAAAGGAAAACTTTTACCATGTTTTCTAATATAATCGCTCGGGCTATAATATCCTTGAGAATGAGTTATGACGTTTACCCCAAGTTGCTTCAGGCTATCTTCATAATTTGGATTTGAAAGCATGTCGTTAGGTAAGAAAACGACATCAAAGCCAAATTCGCAAAGATTAGTAAGTAATCCAAACGTGGCTTGTTCTCCAGCAGATATGTCTGGTCTTGGTATACGATAATCCATCACCAAAATTTTAATCTTAGAAACAGCAGTTTCCTCTATTTCTTGAATGCCTATAGGGTCTTCAATCACCAAATTTTTATTCTCAGAAATAGCAGTTTCCTCTATTTCTTGAATGCCTATAGGGTCTTCAATCACCAAATTTTTATTCTCAGAAAAAGCAGTTTCTTCTATTTCTTGAATGCCTATACGGCCTTCATGTTGACCATGCAATATATAATGCACAAATGGATTTATTCCAAATTTAGCAACATCGGGATTGCAAAGTAAATATAAATTGGTATCAAATACAGGAGAGGGGTTTCGTCTTTCTTTCCATCCAAATTCGCAGTAATGCCTGATAGCATCACAGATGCCAATCCGAACATCTCTGTATTGTGATAAATAATAGCCAGTGTCAAATAGTTGGCTGGTTCTAACTGTGCGTATATCCCGAGCTAAATAAAATGACTTCAAGGGGTGAAGAATACTATTAAAAAATCGTTTTGCCATAAGCAAGGGGGCTTGCAGCCTTCTTAAGCGATAATTTGTCGATGCAAGCTCCAAATCCCTTTCAGACAATAATCTTTTAATGATTTCTATTTGCCTGCCGCGGTCGGCTACAGTTTGGTTAAGGCTGTCGATTTCCCCGTTGCGGTTGGCTACAGTTTGGTTAAGGCTGTCGATTTCCCCGTTGCGGTTGGCTACAGTTTGGTTAAGGCTGTCGATTTCCCCGTTGCGGTTGGCTACAGTTTGGTTAAGGCTGTCGATTTCCCCGTTGCTGTTGGCTACGGCTTGGCTGAGGCTGGTGATTTGGAGTTTATGCTGCTCACATAGCGCATCTAACTCATACCGCTTAGCTTGGTGAATGCCTATGGAAGTAAAATATCTTTGCAAAAATTCCTTTTGAGTTGAACTTGGTTCTAACCAATCAAGCTGATCTGAATTAAATCCATTGTCAATTTGTATGACTCCTAGTCCATGAGAATGAAAAAACTCAAAATTTAAAGGATAGCATTCCTTCAATTCACTCCAAAACTTCCAGACTCCAAATCCTTGTGTATATACATTGGTATCATGAAAAAGAACTATGGCACCTGGGGCAAGTTTAGGAAGCCAAGTTAAAAAGTCGTGGCTGACAGCTTCGTAGCTATGTAAACCATCAATATGCAAAAGTTCTATGCTTTTATCTTCAAATAATAGAACAGCTTCATCAAAAGTCATCCTCAAAAGGCGGGAAAAACCTGAGTAATGTAGTGTATTATAATCATCTAAGCTTGTAAATATTTCTTCGCCGTAGAAACCCGCCTGTTCATCACCTTGCCATGTATCAACTGAGTAACATTTCGTTTCAAGACCGAATTGTTTGACTGATTGACAAAAAGAAAGATATGAATTACCAGAGTGAGATCCTAGTTCTACAAAAATTTCCGGATTCAGGTTCTGTATTAAACATGCCGCAAAATGCAAATGCCCACACCATGAATTTGGAGGTTGAATTCTTAGAGGTTCAAAAGAGGCTATATTAATTAGTTTAGTCAAATTCATGATTATAGTCCAGTACGGTAAGATTGAAATTATTATTTAAGGAACTCTATGGAAATAACTTTCATAGGAATACCTAACAGCCCTGTGCAAGCACTAGATGAGTGAGATTTCAAAACTAGGGCATCATAGAGCCAATGATGTTGGATATGATCATTTTGGGTACCCTCCGCTATAGCCACTGATAGAGTATAATCCCCACGCGCTAGGATAGGCATTACAAAAATAAATCTTACAATAATACGTTGATCTGGTTGAAGAATAATTGGATTATCTAAATAAGTCAAGTATGTATTATCACCAAAGATGTTTTGACCTAAACGGTCATTAAAATAAAAACCAATTATTGCACCTTTTATTAGTTGATGGGACTTAACTTCTATTGCCAAAATCACTTCTTCTCCACCTACTACCCAAAGCAGTGGAATGCCTTCGCTATCGAGTAGGGCTACATCAACTATAGTAGCTCCTCTTACTCCAAATTCTGAAATGTTTGGTGTAAACTCAAAAACTTGTATATCATTACGGAGATTTGAGTTATTAATAAAATCTTGTCTGTGATCTCGTACTGCCTGTACTGTCCGTACTTTGCTGAAGTTTCTGGAATCTTGAGTACTTTTTTCAGGCTGGGCGATATATTGAACTTTTGTCGAATCATTAAGTGCGGCAAGATAGTGTTCTATTACCGATTTCGCATTATCAATTAACTTAAGATTGCCTTCCTCAAGCCAGATGGCACGTTGGCATAAATTCAGTACTGCTGAAGAGTCATGGCTCACAAATAATAAGGTTCCATTTTCCATAAAATTCCTGAGAAAGCGCATACATTTTTGAGTAAAAAAGGCATCGCCAACCGCTAATGCCTCATCAATAACTAAAACATCTGCATCAACATGAGCTATTACTGCAAATGCCAAACGCAAAAACATTCCACTTGAATAAGTTTTTACTGGTTGTTCTATAAAGTCTCCAATATCAGCGAAGTTTATAATTTGCCCAAAACGTGAAGTAATTGTTTCTTTGCTCAGTCCGTATAGGGATGCCGCTAGGTAGACGTTTTCTTTTCCTGTAAACTCGGGGTTAAATCCAGCACCTAACTCTAGTAGGGCTGCGACCTTACCATTCACTATAATATTTCCAGATGTCGGATTCAATGTACCGCAAATCAGTTGCAATAGTGTTGATTTCCCCGATCCGTTGCGTCCAATAATACCTACCGTTTCCCCTCGTTTTATTTCGAATGATACATCTCTGAGCGCCCAAAACTCTCGGAAAAATATTTTGCGACTTCTTGCCAACATCTGCCATAGCCTATCCCTTGGCTTGTTGTAGATTTGATAACATTTACTAAGATTGTCAACCTTGATGGCAATTTCAGAGGACATCAGCGAACCCCTTGCGCGTTTTTTGAAACCAAGCGAAACCCAACCAAGCAATAATGGCTGTTAAAAGTGTGTATAGCCCTAGGCTACTGAAATCTGGAAGTTGACCCCAGATGAGAACCGCTCGTGCCTGTTCGATGATGGGTGTCAGTAGATTAAAATTAAGAATGCGTTGGTACTGTGCTGGCAAAGATGTTAGAGGGTAGAAGATGGGGGATAGAAACATGAGGGTGGTCGTCACAATGCCGACAATCTGGGCAACATCACGTAAAAATACGCCTAATGAGGCTAAAAGCCAAGAAAGACCCATTGTCAATAATAATAAAGGCAGCATGATAAGTGGCAAATAAACAACTGTCAACTGTGGATTTCCGAAAAAGATAATATAAAAAATCAACCACACTGAAAAACTTATCATCATATGGAATAAGGCTGTCCCTAAAGTCACCCAAGGTAGTATTTCCAATGGAAAAACAACCTTTTTTACATAATTGGTATTGGCTATTATTAGCGTCGGGGCTCTATTTACACACTCGGCAAAAAGATTGAAAACTAATAGTCCAGCAAAAAGTACAAGTGCAAATTCAGTTTTTGAGTCACTGGCAGCATTCCATCTAGCTTTGAAAACTACACTGAATACAAATGTATACACAGCTAGCATTAACATGGGATTAAAAAATGACCACATTATTCCCAAAACCGAACCCCTATAGCGACCCACTACCTCTCGCTTGACCAGAGTTTTAATAAGTTTTCGATTATGCCAAAAGCTAGCGATCATTTCTTGAGGTGTTATTGAAAAATCTCTCATTATAATTTTATCTCTACTATCTTAGAATATTTTTAGAAAGTTTATTATGTTCATCGGCATGCTACGTATTCCTAGTTATTGGGATGTGATCTGGCCGTTGGTGAATATTCTGGCACCCAATACTGTAATGCAATACGTAATGTCTCGTATTCGGGTATTATCTGCTGATTCAGCCAATTAAGCAAGTCCTCCAGCCATCTCTCATCCATTGCAAGGGCTTTGGCAATTCGCAGCTTTGGATGAGGTGTCCTTTCGGTCAGCTCACCGTCAGCAAGCAATTCTTCAAATAATTTCTCCCCAGGTCTAAGCCCTGTAAATTCGATCTTAATCTCGTCTTCATGGAAACCGGACAGACGTATCATGTCTCGCGCCAAGTCTAGGATCTTGATTGGTTTTCCCATGTCCAGCACAAATATCTCACCGCCTCTTCCCATGACGCCAGCCTGCAATACCAACTGCGCGGCTTCCGTAATGGACATGAAGTAGCGGATGATTTCTGGATGCGTGACGGTTACCGGTTTACCCCTTGCTATCTGCTCGCGGAATTTTGGGATCACACTGCCGTTGCTGCCCAGCACATTGCCAAAACGCACCATTGTGAAACGAGTGTTGGAGTTTTTCTGTAACGTTTGGCAAACCATCTCGGCCAAGCGTTTACTTGTACCCATGACGTTGGTTGGGTTAACGGCTTTGTCTGTCGATATTAGTACAAACTTTTCTACCCTGGCATCAATTGATGCTTTGGCTATGGTATAGGTACCAAGGACATTATTCCTGATTGCCTCCCAAGCATTGATGTTTTCCAGCATTGGCACATGTTTGTAGGCAGCGGCGTGAAATACCACCTTCGGTAAGAAACGCCGCATAATCTCACTTACCCTGGCGGAGTCTTTTACATCGCCTATGGCACAAATAATTGAGATGTCCGGGTGGCTTTCGCTAAATTCCTGTTCCAGTTTATAAATGGCAAACTCGTTCAACTCTAGCATCACCAAACGGCTAGGTTCGAAAGCTGCTATTTGTCGGCATAGTTCTGATCCAATTGAACCTCCAGCCCCGGTAACCATCACAACTTTGCCTTTCAAGAGATCGTGAAGACCGCCTATATCCAGGCTTACTGGTTCACGCCCCAAAAGATCGTCTAATTCCACCTTACGGATTTGTGAGATTGAAACCTTCCCTGAAAATAAATCATCGAAACCAGGGACAGTATACACGGACAGATCAGCATCTGTTGCCAATTCCAAAGCCCGTCTGCGGACTCCGGCTGAAGCGGAAGGCATGGCGATGATCACTTGGGTTACATCAAGTCGCCGCGCATATTTTCCAACGTCATTAAGCGGGCCAAGCACCGTCACCCCGCAAATTTGACGCCCTTTCTTTTTGATCTCGTCATCAAGCAAACCGACTACCCGCCATGCGGAATTGCCAGACAAGTCCCTGAGCAGCATTGACGCCGCCGATCCAGCCCCCATCACTATCACGGGGATGGGTTCAACTGTACGAAACAAGAGGATGTGCCCGTCTTTGAAAGAACGGTAAAGGAAACGGCTGCCACCCATGAGAAGCACTAGAAGCAAGGGAGATAGAACCAAAACCGCCCTTGGCGTTTCCGAAAGTCGGTGAGACATGAATAAAGCGGTAGGCACTAAAAGGGAGCTGAGTCCAACGGCTAGGAGAATCCTTTTCAAATCTGGTATGCTGGCGAATCGCCACATGCCACGATAGAGGCCATAAATCCAAAAGGTGGCAATTTGAATTGGCAAGACTAGCCACAATGTATCCACCATCCCTTTCCCCCAGTAAGGAGGGATGTCAAAGTTAAAACGTAGCAAATAGGCGATGCACCACGCAAGAATAGCCGCAACTGCGTCATGTAGTATGACGAAAAACGAGCGGTGACTCATGATGTTGAATATTCCATCGAATGTTTCTTCCAAGCTTTGTCTATTTGGCAGATCAGCCAACCGAAGGCAACGGTCCAACCCATGACGACGCCAATCTGCACTAGCGTGGGGGCTTCCCTAGTCAAAAGTGCGGAAAAACCACAAGCCAGCATCAAGCAATACTCCAGCAAAGCTGTGTTCCGGTGTCCCAGACCCATGCGCACTAAACGCTGGTAGTAATGCTCACGGTGTGCCTGCAAAAATTCATCTCCACGCAGAAGTCGCTTCGCCAAGGTCAAACTGGCATCGGCAATGAACGGGGAATATACGAGAATTGGAAAAGTGACAGGCCATAATCCAGATTGCCATCCGGCAAGCCCCATGGCGGCAGCTAAAAAACCGAGGGGGACAGAACCGGCGTCGCCCATGAAAATCCGAGCCGGATTAAAATTAAACCAAAGAAAACCCACCGATGCCCCTGCCAAGCAGGCGGCTATCGTCGCGAACGTAGCCATTCCGCCTTGGATGGCTGCCACCGAGTAAAACCCGAAGCCGATGGTCGCCATTCCCCCGGCCAGGCCATCGGAACCATCCATGAAATTGAACAGGTTGGCCATCCAAACCAGCACAAGTACGGCAAATGCCGCGCCAAAAGCGCCTCCAGGAAAGGGCTGCATCAGCCAGATCAACACCGCAGCCGCAGTGATCTGACCACCGAAGCGCAAGGCCCTGGACAATCCCCAAAGATCGTCGAAAAAGCTTAAAGCGCTCAAAGCAATGGCCAAAACTAACATGGGAAGGTGTTCGGAAGGCAGCCACGCAAGCGTCCAGCCGCATACAGCGCCTAACATGATGGCCAAACCCCCCGTCCTTGGGGTAGGTGTCTCATGAAGAGATCGATGATTCGGTTGATCCAGTGGTAGGGATCGCCTCATCCCAAGCATGACTGCAATAGCCAGCACCGCTACGAAACAAGAAACGATTGGAAAGATGAGCATTTCGGGTGAATGGGGGTTGACAAATTTGCTGGTATTATACGCGAAGAATCATCATCAGATACAGCGGCACTCCTTTGATTAAGGTCTTCAATTCCTTCTTTCAGTGTGGTTTAGGCTGATTTTTCCACTGCGTTCAAGATATTCGATAATTTGCCCGACGCATTCTTCCACGCCTTGCTCGCCGGTCATGACGACGATTTCTGCGTTGTCTGGGATCTCGTAGGGGGAAGATATGCCGGTGGAATCGCTAATTTTGCGTCGCTAAAGCCTAAGTCTGCGCATAGGCCGTGGCGCACATTGATGCATTGGACGTGCTGCTTGATCGAATTGAACAAGACGACCGTTTTGAAAATGTGACAGAACCCAAAACCGGGCGTCGACAACTCGCCTACTGCCTTGCCACGTTCAAGTGGGAAACTGCGCATACGATGAAACCTATCGACGAAATCGGCACAGACGCCCGTTTTAACAAGCTCTATGGCCCGGAAACCCACGTCGGAAAATCGCTGGGCAATACCCAAGCGGGTGATGGGGCGCGCTTCCATGGGCGAGGCTTCGTGCAACTGACGGGCAGAAGCAATTATAAAAGGGCTGGGGATTTCCTCAATGTCGATTTGACCGCCCATCCTGATAAGGCCAAAGATAGCGATTTGGCTTACCGCATTGCCACCGAGGGCATGATAAAGGGGTGGTTTACGGGTGCGAAGCTGAACAAGTTTTTCAAGGATGGCGCGTCGCCCAAATGGGTGGATGCCCGCAAGATTATCAATGGCCACGATAAAGCCGAGGAAATCGCCGCGTTAGGGCGGCAATTCGATGAGGTACTGGAAGCTTCCCTCCAGTAATGATCTTGGCAAAGATTGAAATGCCTCTTTACATGGCGGTAAGCCGGAGTTTGTTCTTTCTTCAAGGGGCGGGTTTGTAACCCGCCCCTATGTGCAAGCTTTTTCAATCGAATGAGTTTTTACTTGAGTCAGGCCTGGAAACAACAAAAGTCCGGGCTATGGATTGTTGCCATGATTCTCCCGATTGGATTCAACCTCACCAAAATAACGATGGTAGGAGATGATCTTAAGCACCAGTTGACCGTCTTTGGTGACCATCAATTCTTCACCAGTCGCCTCAACCTCGCGGAAGTAATCGGACATCCTATCTTTCAGCGCACTTTCTGATATTGTTTTCATTGTAGCTCTCTCTTTGTCCCAGTTTTAAGTTCATGCCTTCACAAGTAGTTGACTAAAAATGTCTTAACCATAATAATCAGGCAAATTCCTCCGTCTTGGCTTCCCCGGCCTTGTTGACGAAATCCGGCAACTGGTCGAAGTTCAGATAACGGTAAGTATCTTCCGCCTTGGCGTCGATTTCAACTGCATAGCCCATGTACTCTTGAACTGTGGGTATCCGTCCCAACATGGAGCATACCGCAGCCAATTCGGCAGAGGCCAAGAACACTTGCGCATCTTTCCCTAAACGGTTGGGGAAGTTGCGGGTTGAGGTTGACACCACCACGGAATTGTCCGCCACCCGCGCTTGGTTGCCCATGCACAGCGAACATCCGGGCATTTCCGTTCGCGCCCCGGCCTTGTCGTAAGCACTGTAAAAACCCTCTTCCTTCAACTGCGCCTCGTCCATTTTGGTGGGCGGGGCGATCCACAGGCGGCTTGGGATTTGCCTGCCGAATTTTTCCAGCAAATATCCGGCAGCGCGGAAATGACCGATGTTGGTCATGCAGGAACCCAAGAATACCTCATCAATATGGGTATTCGCCACTGCTGACAGCGGCTTTACATCATCCGGGTCGTTGGGGCAGCACAGCAAAGGCTCGGTTATCTGGCCCAAGTCAATTTCGACTATCTCGGCGTATTCGGCATCCGCGTCGGCTTCGAGCAGTGCCGGGTTGACCAGCCAATCTTCCATGGAGTTTATGCGTCTTTGCAGGGTGCGCACATCGCCGTAACCTTCCGCAATCATCCACCGTAGCAAGGTGATATTGGATCTAAGATATTCCGCAATGGGTTCAGGGTTTAGCTTCACGGTACAGGCAGCCGCCGAACGCTCGGCGGACGCATCCGCCAACTCAAATGCCTGTTCGATTTTCAAATCCGGCAAACCTTCGATTTCCAGAATGCGGCCTGAAAATACATTTTTCTTGCCTTTTTTTTCGACGGTCAGCAACCCGCTTTGCAAAGCAACATAAGGTATTGCGTGAACCAAATCGCGCAGGGTGATGCCCGGTTGCAGGGTTCCCTTGAAGCGCACCAACACCGATTCCGGCATGTCCAGCGGCATCACGCCCGTGGCGGCGGCAAAGGCCACCAAACCGGAACCGGCAGGGAAGGAAATGCCAATCGGGAAGCGTGTGTGCGAATCGCCGCCCGTGCCGACGGTGTCGGGTAGCAACATGCGGTTCAGCCAAGAATGGATGATGCCATCGCCGGGGCGCAGCGAAACGCCGCCTCGATTCATGATGAAATCGGGCAAGGTGTGGTGGGTCTGCACGTCCACCGGTTTCGGGTAGGCCGCCGTGTGGCAGAAGGACTGCATGACCAGATCGGCGGAGAAGCCCAGGCAAGCCAAGTCTTTCAACTCGTCGCGGGTCATCGGCCCGGTGGTGTCTTGCGAGCCGACCGTGGTCATGTGCGGTTCGCAATAGATTCCGGGGCGGACTCCTTCCACGCCACAGGCCTTGCCAACCATTTTTTGCGCCAAGGTGTAGCCTTTGCCGGAATCCGTCTGCGGCTGGGCGCGGCGGAACACGCTGGAGGCGGGCAACCCTAAGGTTTTGCGGGCACGGTCAGTGAGCGCACGGCCAATAATCAGCGGAATGCGCCCGCCGGCTTGCACCTCGTCGAGGATGATGTCGGTCTTCAACTCGAACCGGCACAATTCCTCCCCCGTTGCATGATTGCGAATGATGCCTTCGTATGGGTGGATGTCGATCACATCGCCCATGTTCAAAACGGTCACGTCGCATTCGATAGGCAATGCACCGGAGTCTTCCATGGTATTGAAAAAGATGGGCGCGATTTTACCGCCGATGCAGATGCCACCCGCCCGTTTATTGGGGACATGGGGAATGTCGTCGCCGGTGAACCATAACACCGAGTTGGTGGCGGATTTGCGCGACGAACCCGTGCCCACCACATCGCCCACGTAGGCCACCGGGAAACCCTTCACCTTGAGTTCCTCAATTTGCGCCTCGGCATTGTGGATGCCTTCGCGCGGGACTTTTAACATGGATTTGGCATGTAAAGGAATGTCCGGGCGCGACCAAGCGTCTTGTGCGGGGGAAAGATCGTCGGTATTGGTTTCGCCGACCACTTTGAACACGGTGACGGTGAGCTTTTCTGGAAGTGGCGGGCGGCTAGCGAACCATTCCGCTTCGGCCCATGACATCAATACTGCTTGGGCATGGGGATTGCCCGCCTCGGCTTTTTCTTGCACATCGTGGAAAGCGTCGAACATGAGCAAGGTGTGCGACAGTCCCTTGGCTGCGCTGGGGGCAAGCTTCGCATCATCCAGCAGGGCGATCAAGGGTTGGACGTTATAGCCACCCAACATAGTCCCCAATAGTTCGGTCGCCCTATTTTGCGAAAGAATTTTTGATTTTGCTTCGCATTTTGCAATGGCGGTGAGGAATGCGGCCTTGACATAGGCGGCTTCATCGACTCCCGCAGGGACCCGGTTGCACAACAATTCCAGCAGGAAGTCTTCCTCGCCTGCCGGGGGATTTTTCACCAAATCCACTAGGGCTGCCGTTTGCCCGGCACTTAAAGGTTTGGGAATCAGTCCCTCCGCCGCCCGTTCGGCGACGTGTTTGCGATATTCTTCTAGCATATTAAGTCTCTTAGGATACAGTGAAATTAAACAACGTTCCCGCCTGAAACGCGGATAAAAAATTTCGTGGCTATTTCGCAAATGCCATCGGAACGTTCGGTGCCGCTGGATTGACCGTAATGCGCTGCTCACGCGGAGAAATGACCAAGTCCATGTCTTCCATTGGAATTGCACCCAGCAAAACTTGGTCGCCCATGAGCAAAGCCCCGACAAAGCAGTCCCTACCTAGGGTGGAAACTCGTATGGGCCCTGCATACTTAACCAGTCTGTGCGTACCGTCAGCCGTGACCACTTCACGTTCTTTGAGGGTTGTCAGCTTCAATTGCAAGGCGATATGCTCGGGTATGCAAAGGTGAGTCGCCCCTGTGTCCACCAAAGCTTCGACATTTATCTCTTCCTGATCTGGAAAATAGGGATTGGCAAGCCGGAGGCTGCTGACAATAATACCCATGGAGGTTTCCTCTACACATTTATTAACATCATTGACTTCTTACGCAACCATCGTACCACAGGCAAAATAGGCTTGCAGTCGCACGGTCATAGCTTTTTTTGCCAAGCTTGCGCACAATAGCCTTGGCATCCGTCCTCCTGAATCCGTATAAAACAGCACCCAACACGCCATGACCACTCACTACTACACCCATCCAAGTTTCCAAGCCCACGACACCGGTCAGGGACACCCCGAAAATGCCCGCCGGTTACGCGCCATCGACACGGTGTTAAATCGTGCCGAGTTTGCCGGCGTGGTCAAAAAAGAGGCAACCCGCGCCGAAATCGGGCAAATTTTGTTGGCCCACACCAAAAACTACGCGGATAAGGTATTTACTTCCATACCCGACTATGGAATCCATTACCTAGACCCGGACACGCCCGTGTCGCCGGGTTCGGGGGAGGCCGCCCTCCGTGCCGTGGGCGCGGTCTGCGCCGCCGTGGACGCAGTGTTTGCGCACGATGCCGACAATGCATTTTGTGGTGTGCGCCCGCCGGGGCATCATGCAGAAGCCGATCATGCCATGGGCTTCTGCCTATTCAACAATATTGCCATCGCCGCCGGACACGCAAGGCAGCGTCATGGCATACACCGGGTTGCCATCATCGACTTCGACGTGCATCACGGCAACGGCACCCAGCACCTGTTTGCCAACAATAAGGATGTGCTTTATGCCTCCACGCACCAACATCCTTGGTATCCTGGAACCGGATCGGCCAGCGAAACCGGAGTGGGCAATATTTTTAACGCCCCATTGTCAGCGGGTAGTGGCGGAGTCGAATTCCGTGCCGCGATGAAAGAAAAAATTCTCCCTGCCATAGACCAGTTCAAACCAGAATTAATCCTAGTTTCTGCCGGTTTTGACGCGCATAAGGACGACCCGCTCGGCGCGTTGAATTTACTGGAAGAGGATTTTGCCTGGGTTACCCGCAAGCTGCTGAACCTCGCCAAAACCCATTGCGAGGGCAAATTGGTTTCGGCATTGGAAGGCGGCTATGACTTGGAAGCCTTGGGGGAAAGCGTCGGGGCGCATGTGCGGGAGTTGCTGGCGGCGGCATAATCACATCACTCGGGAGAGCGGCAGTGGTTTGCCCATCTAGGCTTATTTTTATTATTCGTGTACACTATTCTCGTGTACACAAACTAAGCAGTGGTTTGAATCATGAAAAACATTACTCTGAGTGCCGACGACCATTTGATCGAAGCCGCCCGAGAACGCGCCCGCGCCGAGAACACCACCTTGAACGAACAATTCCGCCGCTGGCTGGCGGACTATGTACAGCAACAAAATCGTGTCGATGCGGCCATGGCATTGATCGAAGATCTGTGTGGGGAAGTGCGCACGGGTGGCCGCACATTCACGCGGGACGAAATGAATGAGCGGTGAATTTATCGACACCAACGTCTTCGTTTACCTGTTCGACGAGACCGACGACCGCAAGCGCATCAAAGCCAAAGAAATTGTGCGCGCGGCGCTGGAAACCCGTAGCGCCCGCATCAGCCATCAAGTCGTTCAAGAAACCCTAAACGTCGTCACCCGCAAGCTGCCTGCGCCTATGACGGTGGAAAAATCACGGCAATTTTTAGAACAAGTCTTGATGCCCCTATGGCAAATCATGCCCAGCCAGGTTCTTTACCGTCGTGGCCTCGAAATCCAAGCGCGTTATGGCTTCAGCTTTTATGACTCCCTTATTGTGGCTGCGGCCTTGGAATCAGGTTGCAACCGTCTTTTTAGCGAAGATATGCAACATGGTCAACATGTCGAAGGGCTGACCATCGAAAACCCATTCAAGGATTTCGTAGATAGACAACCGGCAGGATGAAAAAACGTTCCAGCAAAGGCGCAATATTAATTCATATGTGAATTCGTGTGCAACGAAATTGGCTGGCTTCACCAGTTTTCCGGCTACCAGCTTAAGGCGGGACAGGTTAAGACGTTCGTGGTGAGCCTGTCGAACCATGAACGGCTTACCCGCCCGCCCCCTTAGGCAAGCTCAGGACGAATGCAGCAATTCTCATTATGGCTCCATTGCCGTCATTCCGGCATGGATGCCGGAATCCAGTGCCACGGACGGTGACATGTCGGTTGCGTAAGTGTTTGAAAAAAGGCTTGATGGCGACCCCTAGATTCACATCCTTGTGACTGGATTCCGGCATCCATGCCGGAATGACGGGTTGTCTATCAGCACTTTGGCTCATAATGAGAATTGCTGGGGCGAACGGGTAAGCCTTGATCGTGTCCCGCCTTTGTGCAGTCCTTATTTCCAGCAATCGGAGGGAAGTCCTATGGAATTGGTGCGGGTTCCGCAACTGTCCAGCGTCAGAACCCCGCAATTCGGGTCGGAGAAACCATTGGCAGGGGTGGCCGTAATCACATAACCGTTGGCGATGCTATTCGTGATGGTATCACCCGAACATGAAACAGTCCCCCTGGATGCCACCCCGATAGTATATTTGCGACTGGCATAACTGCTTCCCGAATAGTTTTTCCACCCCGTAGGTGTGCTTGTGCAGCCCGTTGAATTAAAGCAAAGGTAGGCATTATTCGTCGTAAAATACCGCTCCTGCAATTGCGACAATTCATACATCGTGCCTCGGGCCTCGGCCCGCACCGAACTCCGCACAGAATAGGTATACATCGGAACCGCCACCAACGTCAGTGTGGCGACAATGGCAACCACGATCATAAGTTCTATCAGGGTGAAACCGTTTGCAATTCGCATTTTCCGTCCTCAGTTGAATCATCTCATAATTTCCCGCCAGCTTACCCTGCCGGAAAGCGTGGGGATGGATTTTGCAGTTTCGTCGATATTGTTTCCAGAGGTCAATAACCCATCGCCACCCAATTTCTGGTTGGAGACAAAGTCCATAAAGTTTCCGCCCATCGGTTTCCGTCCCATACTCGACACGCACCCCCAACCTGAGACAAAGTCACTACAGCCACCCGTGGCAGTGACTGTGCTGGGGGCAACTGAACTGCCCCCGCCCCAGCCGATTTCCGATGGCCCGGAACCGTCAGGAAGGCGCAAACGCAAAGGGGTTTCGCTTGCACCGGCGATCAACTGTTTACCCGAAGGGGCGACCCAAGTCGAAGTGACGCTAGTAGCCCCAAGGGCCGTGATTTGAAATTTGTCATTGCTGTCTATCGTTTTATCATTGTTGATGTCATACACTCCGGCGGCGCCCCGACTGACTCTTCCGCCCGTCCTATAGTCTACGTCATACATGCGGCCCACGGTGTTCCCGGTGCAGGGGTCGTCTGCAGGCGTCAGTGTAGTGAAGGTGACGACCCCCCCTTGGACCAAGGGGCGGTCCGCTATCATCCGTTCCCCCCCGCTAGGCAAGTCAAACCGCCACCCCGATTGCGGGCTGGCATTGGTTTGTGCGATATCGCTGGGGCAGTTGCTGTAGTCGGCCGTCCTGCCGTCTGCTTTTAGTTGAAAGGTACTTGCCGCCCCGCTGCCATAGTTGGGCTGGCAATTGGACATTATATAAAACGTGTCCCCGCCGGAAGCCCAAGTTCCGACCACGGTTTGCCCTTGCAACTGGCTGCGTGCAATCGTCGTAAAGTTTGTCTTTTGAGTTGATGTCGTTAAATTATCCTTGTCCCAAATTCCATAAAATGTCTGCTTGTTAAAAGTGCTGCCGCTCTCGGGTAGCGGATCGGTCGTGTCGATGTATGAACCCGTCCCAAAATACACCATAAAACCGCCTTGCGGATGCCTGGATAATTCGACTGAAGAGGTGATCTGTTGGATAGTGCCCAAACTGTCCTTGGCGGTGAATAGCGGCTTCAGCAAGCTTGTGGAGCCTAGGGCCACACCCCATGACGACGGCGTGGCACTGGAGACATCAATTTTCCAAATGTTGCCCAACCGGTCGCCCGCGTAGATAAGGTCAACGGTGCCATTGAGTGTTTTGTCAACCCCGACAGGGGCGGAAAGCCCATTGGGCGGGTTATTGGCTGGAAGATTGGGCTGGTAGGCATCCCCGGCGGCTATCAGTTCGATTTTGTAATAATCCGTATTCCGTGTCCAAGTTTTATTGGTGTTGCTTGGCCCATCGACAAAAACAATATACAGATACGCCCTGCCAGTGGCGCTGACACTGCCGTCTGAGGCCGTGTTATTGTAGCCGTTGCCGAAAATCACCGCCCACTTGCCGTTGTTCATCTTTCTGATGATGGGTTCGCCAAAGGTATAGCCCAAATCCGCATCATCGCGGTCGGTGAACTCCCACAGCACTAAGTTAGGCCCGGTCACCGACGCAAACGAACCGGGGTTGGTCACATTCAACGCATAGATGCCCTGCCCGCCCGCATTCAAGCCCGCCGTCAGTACAGTCTTCCAGTCGCTGCCGTTGTCGGCCAGACAGCTTCCGAAGCATGCCTCGCTGACCACCGGGTTGCCATCGGCATAGAATTTATGGGCATAATTGGCAGACATCAATTGGTTTAAAGTGGGGTACAACGCACTGGGAATGTAGGCGAACAACTCCTGGCCTGGCGTTACGCCTTGGGTACCCGGTGCGCTGGCATCGAACCCATGCAAGAAACCATCATTGGAACCCACGTACAACATGGGCTTCCTGCCCGCATAAGTCTGCCGAAATGCCCCGTAACCGTGTCCAATCAGCCCCGGCAGCGGATCACCGACAAATGCCGGGCTGGAGTTGATAATATCACCGAGCTTCCCCAGGCGGGCGCGCCATTGGTAACCCGACCTGCCCTCGTTGGAGGTTTCGCCCCGCAGATAGTTTACCCTCGCCACGCCTTTAGTATCGGCCACGCCGACTTCGTCCTTGTTGAGCCATGACTGCTGCCGGGTGGAGAATAGGGTTAAATTGGCGAGGCTTGCTTGAGGCAAGGCTATGCCCTTGCGGGAGTTGGGGAAACTGGTGCCGGTCTCCACCGTGCCATCCACTTTCCACCCATCGTTAAAGCTGAAGAGGCGGCGGTCATTAGGTGAGTACACGGTCCTGGCAAACCAGTCGGATGCCTTCCAAGTCGCCGTGGGGGATACGGTTCCAGTGGAGTCGATGGAAAAGCCCAACACATCGCCTATCCAACCGCCCGAGTTGAAAATCGCCTGATAGATATAAGCCCCTCCCGCCGTTCGCAAGTCGCCCGAAGATTGCGCCAACGCAGACTCCACGCCAATACCGGCGCGTATGCTCTGAAACGCACTTTGCACAGCCGTAATCATGGATACCGGGTCACCGGCTTTCAACAGGGTCTTGGGCCAAGATGTCGAAGTTATCACCGTGTCATTCGTCCAACCTTGCGGGGCGTTATTAAGGAAGGAATCCGCACCGCCATACTTCGCCGCATACCAGTATTGCGACGTATTAATACCCTGCTCGCCATACTCCTGAACGTCGATGATAAAAGTTTTTACCGTCTGATTGCCTAGGCTTTGGGGCTTGGTATTGACGGCGGGCCTTATGTCATTGCCTTTTGCCCAATAAGCCAAACCTGAGATGTAATAACTTGCACAACTGGCACCGGGCGGCGTGGCAGTTTTAGACCAATTAGTCCCCTTACTCTCTAGGTTACCCAATTGATTGGTCCAAAAATTGACATTCAAGGTATCGCCATTAGACAATGAACCAGAGTCAGTGCCACAGCCACATGTACTTGATGCATATTCACCACCGGGTAGTTTTCTGTCGCAATGGGTATGCGTATCGCCCATGGTGATGATATAGTTTTTTTGGCAAGAAAAGAGGATGGGGTCGTCCAGTGCTGCATCCCATTTAACCACCGGAAAAGGATCATTGGCCGTGGTGGCAGCACCCGCATAAAAAACAGTATCATAAGATCGGTTTCTAAGATAGGCTAGGGCTTCGTAATACAGTTTGCTGACGTTGTCATACGTCTTATATTTCCAACCACTGCTGCCAAAACTGCCAAATTTGTTGATGTAATTGATGACACCGGAATAACAGGGCAAGCCGCTACAGGATACCGATTCGACAGCGCCGTCTGGATGGTCGATCAATGTCCCGTCGGTTTCCGACCATTCCCGATTGGCATTCACTGTCGTACCGATGGAACTGGCATATTGCTGCGGCGCGACATATTTGAGTTTGGAGCGCATCACCGCGTTATTGATGCTATTGTCGTTAAAATAGGAAAACACACCAAAGCGCATTTTATCCCCATTGTCTTGCAACACACCCGTGGGCTTGTAGTTGATGCCGTATTGCTCGCAGTTGTTTTCCAGGCCAACCGTGGAATCGCACGCCTTGACGCGCACATTAAAGTTAGAACCCGACATTGGATTGGCTGTGTAGGTGACGTTGTAGATCAAACAATGGGTGCTGCTCGTGCCAACGTATGTATTGCAAGTTGGCGGGCTGGCAATGGATTCACCAAAGGTGCTGGAAGAGAAAGAAAATATCTTGCAGCTTTTTCTTGTACCGTCGTTGGTCCAGGTTGAGCAACGGACGGTCGCGGTGCTGCCTTTTCGATCAAAGCCCACAGGGAAAAGAAATTCGGTGCATTCCTTTAAATCGACGGTTTTCCAAGTATTGCAGGTGAGAGTGGTTGGCATCGTCGCTGTGACCAGCATCTGCACCCCCTTGCCTTGGTTTAAAATGCTGCCAGTGACAGATGTTAGAGAATATGGCAGGGCCCCGACAAAATCGGAGTCGGAAAGACTGAATGTTTTATCCGGGAAATTCGCAGTCCCCCCATGACCATCCTGCCAAACCCTTTCGAGTACGGTTATACCCTGGACCTGAACCGTTCCGTCAGTATTTAGAACAGTTGCCGTGTCGCGATAACGGTTGCCGCCGGTCATGGCGAAGCGGAACTCATCAAGGCCGGTCATCGTCGCCCAATTCAGAAAGTTGCCACTCCAGCGACTGCTGGAGCAGGTATGGTCCTCAGTCAACGAGACCGGGTTAAACCAACCGTTGCCACTGTCGTAATCATAACATTTGTCTGGATCAAACAGGCCGAGGTATTGGCTGGTTTTGGCATAGTCGCTCACCCCTTGGTAGGCTGCCGTATTGGCCGTCGGAAATTCCACCGAAAGGGCAAACAGCACATTCGGCGGCACGGTGGCCTTTAGGCTCAACGGGGTATCGGAAAGCACCCCTGAAAATACGACAGGCGGGCAAATAAACAAAAAGACTAGAACCGGAAATAGAAAATAATGCTTTAACATGACTATTCTCCCCTATAAATAATGGCACAAACTGGCATACAGCGTTCTCAATATCAATTGATTACGTTGTTTAAGTTTTGAAATCGTTGGCGGCAAAGGGTTGCCGCCCTACAGTCCTTGATACGCGGTAGGTCGGCAATCCTTTGCCGACATGGGCGTAAATAAATAAGTAACGAATAGATATAGAAAACGCTGTAAGCTCTTTTCATCCTCCGACCCTTTCCATGAATCGCGATGCCGTAGCCCGGATGAAGCGAAGCGGAATCCGGGTTTTGCGGCTAAGGAATAAACTCTTCTTGCAGCGTCACCTGTGTCGTCGGGGTCCGCCCCCAACCGACTGCGGTAATCCGGTAATACGACGACACGGTAGAGGCGGATTCCCCGGGCATGGCCGAAGGCAGTTGCTCGATTAGGTAACAGGGTTGCACTGGCTGGGTTAACCCCGGGATCACCATCAACGGCGAACCGGTCACCGCACCCGTCACCGCCGTGGAACCGCCACACTCGTTGCCACCCAAAGCCACGGCAGGGTCTCCCGTCATCGGATAAACGTCATAGACGGGCTGGCCGTGGGTCAGTGCGACGGTCTGGTCGCAAAGCCCTCGGGTGCAGTCGTCGTAATAAATGCCATTCAGCCGCGTCGGTGGGTCCGTGTAATAACCTGTCAGGCGAATTTCCGCATCGCGCAGGGCCGCTTCCGCAGCACTCTGGGCCACCAGGCTATCGCGGAAATTCCGCGACATTTTTTCTTCGCTGGTGGTGGTGCCGACCACACTCACGCCGAGCATGGTCAACACCAACAGGAAAACCAGCGAAAAGATCAGGACCACGCCCTTGCCAGTGCGCTTCAAGTTAAAATTTTGTGGCTGGTTCATGGCGTTCACTGGCAGGTGGGGTAGTTGGTCAGCGCGACCACGGACGAAAAGTGAACCCGCAGGCGTTTGTCCGTGGGCGAAGTGAAGACACTGCCGGTATCGCCATTGGGCGCGGTGTCTGACGGGGCATAGTCCGTGCCGAAATGATTGAACACCCGTTGTGCATTATTTATTTCGACCGGATTCTGGCTGCGTATGACCATGGAAACCATGACATTCAAAACATTGAAGGTGGAACTTAGGTTGGCCGCCGTCACATAGCGGTCGACTTGCGAATCGCTATTGGTGTCGTCACCATAAAGGAATTGCAGACTCTCGACCCCCGGCACCAAGGCGACAGTCGAAGTGCGGGTCACTGTCCCGGCAACCCGTGTGGTGCTGCTGCAAAACAGCGACGGCTCGTTACCGTTGCTGGCATCCGCCGCCACATAAAGTGTGTCTTCGACCAAGGTCGCCTGCCCGGCAAAATTTGAGACCACCCCGGCATCCCTGGTCGCCTGCCCGACGACATTGCCCAGGCAATCGACCATGGATGGGTCGGGGTCGGGCGCATTCTCCGGCACGCCCGATGCGATGTCGTTGCCATAATATCGCAGCAAGACGCTGTCACTGCGGTTTAACACCGTCGGCGTCGCATTATCCCTCAAAGTGACGCTGGTCGGGTCGTTTAGCGGCAGTAGTGGAGCGCCGGCAAACCCGGTCATGTTCTCGACACAAAAGGCCAGCGGAGGCGCACCGGAAGCACCAGGGTAACTGTTGGGGTTGCGGTAACCTGACTTTTTCAGCTCCTTGCCAATCAGCAAGTAGGAGAATCGTGCCGATTCTTGTAGACGGGTCATGTCGCTCTGGGCGCGCTGCGTGGACACCCCTCCCAAGTAGGCTGTCATGATGACGAGGCTAATCAGCAGGCTGATGCCCATGGCCACCATCATTTCCACCAAACCGGCGCCTTTTTGTTTCATGGCAATCAGATATTGGTTTGGACGCAGGTGATGGCGGGGGAGGTGGGAACCCTGGATTCGTCCCAGCACACCTTCACCACAAACTGGCTATCTGCCGCGTTATCGCAGGCCCAGTCGCCGGGCGTCCCGCTGGTCAGTCCCGTCGGCGTGCTGTCGCGGCAAATGATGCCGCTTCCAGAAGGGAGCATCGAACCAAGGCGGCCCAGCCATAGCGAATACTCGGTCTGTACCCGGGTCGTCGAACTCGTGCAACCGGAGTCGGTGAAACAACTGCTGTTGACGGTATCGCTAGGAGAGTTGTATAGGGTTAAATTCCTGGCGTTGGCCCTCACCAAGTCGGCCATGGCCTGGGATTCTAGGGTGGCGATATTTCGATAATTGGAGGAGGTCGTCAGCTTGAGGCTGGTCATCAACAGGCCGAGCATGCCCAACATGCCAAATGACAGCACCAGTATGGCGACAAGGACTTCAAGCAAGGTCGTTCCACGGTTAAATTGGCGGTGGCTTAAAAGACGGATGGTGGGCATGGCGGCATTCTCAGGGACAGGCAACCTTGATCGACTGCGGTTGGCCGGTGGCGGCCACCGCGACACGGTATCCGCTTGCACTTCCCGAGTAACACAGTTTGAAACTCCCGGCGGTGCTGGGCGTCAACCCCCCGAAGGTGCTAAAGACAAGGTGTGCGGCATCGGCAAAGCCCGACGCGGTTAGCGAATAGCCCGTGGGCAAGGCAAAGGTTTTTTTTAGCAGGACATCGTTGGTGGCCGCATTGGTCGTCACATCCCGGACCCCATCCCCGTCCATATCGACAAACACAATTCTCCCGGTCGCCCATGCGGTTGTCCCTGTTGCTGCGCAGGTTGACCGGGCCGATGCGGTTTCCACGGTTTGCACGGTTTGGCTGGCACACAGCGCAACCCGCCTGCCCCGGGTGGCGGCTTCGTTGCGGGCATGGACGATGTCTTCGATAAGGTCATTCGTCATAGTCACCAGGCGCATGCTGGCAAAGAATTTCGTCATCGACGGCACGCCAATGGTTACAAGAATTGCAGCCACTGCAAGGGTTGTCATCAATTCCAGTATCGTCATTCCATGGGCATCGATTTTTCCTGTCATATTCATGTCCGTCTTGCAATGATTTGTCTCAACCGATGTTACGCCGGGAGCGTCAAAGCTTGCTTTGACCGCCTGTCGCAGACAGGCAGGCAAGGCCAATGCCGTTAAGTTAAGCCGTTCGTGGTGAGCCCTTCGACAAGCTCAGGAGAGCCTTGTCGAACCATGAACGGTTTAACGCTCAGTAAGCGGGGGTTTTCCGTCCACACTTCGACAAGCTCAGGGCGAACGGAAAAACCCTTAACTTAACGGCATTTGGGGCAAGGCAAGCCTTGCCAGTCAAAGCAAGCTTTGACGCTCCAGCCCTGGGTCAAAGCAAGCTTTGACGCTCCAGCCCTAGGTCCATGCGTAACATCAGTCCTTAATTTGATGTGGTTATGACCTTAAGTATAGCAATTTTCGGCCCAACCGATGAGTACAATCCCACCGGACAACCCTATAAGGATGTAAAATTTTACCTACGGCCAATAGACATGCCACAGACTCCCGCCAAAGCGTATTTGACTTCAGGTGGGGAATGGGTCGTTTTGTGCTAGTCTTGAGCTAAAAATGGGACAAATCCCCTTGCATTGCTTGCCTTTTTGCCCGTTCCCAAGCTCCAGCTTGGGAACGCGGCTTTGGAAGCTCAGGCTTCCAGCCCTGACGGAAGCTGGAGCTTGGGAACCAGTTCATTCTCTTTCAGGGCGCTCCCCATGGTGGCTTACATCATCTTAATCTCATCTGATGGGCGCCCATTATGGAAGCAATCATGAAACAGTGCGTCAGATAAGCTAGGATTCCCTGTTGATACTACTGGGACTGGGACTGGCTCTGCTCTTCCACGTCACCGAAGTAGGTCTTGCCGATGGCGACATGAATGTCGCCGAGTTCTATCTGCAACTCGTCGATGTATTCCATCAGCTCGTTTTGGCCCAAGCTTTCCGGATTGGCAGCCTCGATTTGATCTTTCAAGGGAGACAGGGCCAAAAGCACATCTCCGCTGCGCGGCAACCGTTCCAGGCAATTTTCCACTTTATCCAAGCAGAAACGGAAGGCGCGTGGGAACTGTTTGTCTTGAAATAGAAATTTCAACACCGCATCCCTGCTCACCGAAGCCTGCATGTGACGGCGATACATCTGCCAAGCCGTCAGGGATTTCAACACGCTCATCCACAGGATATTCTCGAACGGCTTCAATGCCTCGGCTTTGTCCTTCTGGCTAAGGTTCAATGAGCGCACGTCGATAATGCGGGTGGTCATGTCGGCGCGTTCAAGGTTGCAGCCTATGCTCATGAATTCATAACCGGCATCATGGCTCATGCCTCCGTTTAAAATTCCTGAAATCATCTGGACGCTAAGAATCACTTCACTCAAAAACGCATGACGCCACTTTGGCGATAGGCCGCTCGCCAGGTTTTCCCTTGCCTTCAGGTGCAGTTCGTTGATCTGCTCCCACGCCTCGCGGGGAATGATGTCGCGGATAGTGCGGGCATTTTCACGCGCACTCTTGATGGACGACAGGATGGAACCCGGATTTTCGTCATCCGCCAGCATGAACTTGACCACATGGCCTTCGGCCGCGCCGTCAGGGTAGAGCCGATAAAAGGTGTCGTCGGCCCCGGTGATGGAGATTAGGGAGGCCCAGCCAGGCCTTGCATGTTTAGGCAAATCAAGGATTAGGCTGCCATTGACATTGACCAGCCGGGCGGTGTTCTCGGCACGCTCCAGATAGCGGGCCAGCCAATACAGATGTTCGGCGACGCGGGATAACATGGCCATGTCACGCACCCTCCCAATCAACGATCCAAGTATCTTTGCTGCCGCCACCCTGGGATGAATTGACCACGGTGGAACCCTTTTTCAGTGCGACCCGCGTCAAACCGCCGTTGGTCACATAAGTGTGCTGCCCAGAGAGAATGAAGGGGCGCAAATCCAGATGGCGCGGTTCCACCTTGTCGCCGACTAGCGTGGGGGCGGTTGACAGAAGCAATAGCGGTTGGGCCATATAATTCCTCGGGTCGTTACGGATCAGTTGTGCAAATTCATCCAGTTCTTCCTGGCTGGCCTTGGGCCCTATCAACATGCCGTAACCGCCCGATTCATTGGCCGGCTTGACCACTAACTTATCCAAATTGGCCAGCACATACTCGCACTCCTCGGGATTGAAGCAACGGTAGGAGGGTACGTTGGGCAGGATGGCATCCTCGCCCAGATAATAGCGGATGATCTCCGGCACATAGGTATAGACCACCTTGTCGTCGGCCACCCCCGCCCCCGGCGCGTTGGCCAAGGCCACATTGCCCTTTTTCCATGCACGCAAAAGCCCTGGAACGCCCAGCGAGGAATCAGGCAAGAAAGCTTCCGGGTCCAAGAACAGGTCGTCGATGCGCCGGTAAATCACATCGACTCGGGTCAGCCCTTCGATGGTGCGCATGTACACACAGTCGTCTTTGTCGACCACCAAATCCTTCCCCTCGACCAGTTCCACGCCCATTTGCTGGGCAAGATAACAATGCTCGAAGTAGGCCGAGTTGTAAATGCCAGGGGTCAGAACCACGACATTGGGCCATTTTTTGTCGGGGGCGAGGGAGGCCAGGCATTGGTAGAGTTGGGACGGATAGTCGTCCACCGGCACGATGGTGTAATCCTCGAACAGTTCGGGCAACACCCGCTTCAAGACCAAACGGTTTTCCAGCATGTAGGACACGCCTGAGGGAACCCGTAGGTTGTCCTCCAATACAAACACCGTCCCGTCATGGTCGCGAACCAAGTCCGAACCGCACACATGCGCCCACACCCCTTGGGGCGGGTCGATGCCCACGCATTCGGGGCGGAAATTTTTTGAATCGGCCAGCAGTTCACCTGGAAACACACCGTCCTTTACAATTTTTTGGTCATGGTAAATGTCGTCGATAAACAAATTGAGCGCTTTCACCCGTTGCTTGAGCCCTTGCTCGATCCTCCGCCATTCGCGCAAGGTGATGATGCGGGGGATGATGTCGAACGGCCAAGCGCGATCAATGGAACCTTCATTCTCCGAATAGACCGTGAAAGTGATGCCCATGCCGAGGATGGCCGCGTCCGCCGCTGTTTTGCGCTCCTGCAATTCGGCTTTGGTCATGCCATCCAGATGCTTCAGCAATAGCCCGGCCCCGCTTCTAGGTGTACCCTCGAAGGAAATCAGTTCGTCGAAATACCCGTCTACGGGATAATTTTTCCAGGTGATGGTCATATGCATCTATCCAAATGTCAGCTAATGGCGCAAGCTAATGGTGGTTAATCTAATTCTTTCTCAGACATAGCAAGAGACAGGCCAGAGCCTATGTTCTGCCCTGAAACGGACGCTTGAGACGAAATAAGGCAATCGTTGACACCCGCTGCATGGCCGAAAGGACTGTTTATGGTGCAGATGCATATCCGTTCTGGTGCGAATTCCGAGCTTGAGAAATTCCGAAGCTTGGTGCAAGATGAGCAACCGATGTTACGCAGCAAGCGTATTTGCAGGGTGGCTTTCAGGCCGCCCGTCAGGCGATAGCCCAGCGGATTGGTTTGGCGGCCTGAGGGCCGCCCTACAAACCGTCCGAAACCAATGCTTCGTAACATCAGTCAACAAACTTCATTCTACTCCCGTGTGGAGACCAATAGGGGCAACATGACATACTGTTTGGCAATTAAAGTCGATGACGGCTTGGTATTCGCATCCGATTCACGCACTCACGCGGGCGTGGACTACGCCAGCGTGTTCAGCAAGATGCACCAATTTGAGTTGCAAGATGACCGATTCATGGTTCTGTTAGCGGCGGGGAGCTTGGCGACAACCCAGGCAGTGGTGAATTTGATCCGCCGCGACTTGGAAAATCCAAGTTCGACGTGCTGCCTCAACATGGCCGCCTATCTGTTTGATGCGGCGACTTATGTGGGGGGCATCAGCGTCAAGGTGCAAGAACAGCACTCGCCGGCAATGCAGCGCAGTGGGTTCAGCGCAGAAGCGACTTTCATCCTCGGCGGGCAGATTGCGGGCCAGTCGCATGAAATCTATTTGATCTATCCGCAGGGAAACTACATCAACGCTTCACCCAGCACCCCCTATTTGCAGATTGGCGAAACCAAATACGGCAAGCCTATTTTGGATCGGATGGCGGAAGCGAAAACCTCCCTGGAGGATGCAGCGCGTTGCGCTTTGGTGTCGTTGGATTCGACCATGCGTAGCAACATATCGGTCGGCCCGCCGGTTGAAGTGGGCATTTATCGGGCGGACACCTTCAAGATGGGGCATCACCTCAATCTGAACAGCTCCTCGCAATTATATTCCGGGATTCAGAAGCACTGGTCCGAGAGCATACGGGCGGGTTTCAACTCGCTGCCCCGGTTTGATTGGGAGCGATAGGGCCAGGCATCATCAAGCAGGTCAACTGCAAGTGCTTCCGGCGTGGCGTTGGCCCCTGCGACATTATAGGCCTGAGGCGATTTCGATAAACCAGAAGAGTGCTGACAAAGTGCCTATCAAAGCATACAAAGACAAACTACCCATCATCGGCAAGGGCGTGTTCATTGATGAAACGGCGACGGTCATCGGCGATGTCGTCCTCGGCGATGATGTCTCCATCTGGCCTGCGACCGTTTTGCGCGGCGATGTCAACCGTATCGGGATTGGTGCCAGAACCAATATCCAAGATGGTTCCGTGTTGCATGTCACCCACAGTGGCGAGCATTCGCCCGGCGGCTATCCCTTGTTGGTGGGCGACGATGTGACTATCGGCCACCGGGTAGTGTTGCACGGTTGCCGGATAGGCAACCACTGTTTGATTGGCATTGGCGCGGTGGTCATGGATGGCGCGGTCATCCAGGATGAAGTCATCCTAGGGGCCGGAAGCTTGGTCCCTCCCGGCAGGACTTTAGAGTCGGGGTTTCTTTACATTGGCTCGCCCGCCAGGAAAGCCAGGCCGTTGACCGCCGAGGAGAAAGTATTCTTTCGCTATTCCGCCACGCATTACGTTTCGTTGAAGAATGATTACAGCGTTTTCAACATCTAATGGTTGCTTTCTAAAGATGAAAACGCTGTAGTATGGTAAGTTCGGGGGTCGATTGATGCGCATCCTCTGTTGGCACATCTCACGGCACTGTTTTTTCATAACCACATTGGCGTATTTTGAGAACTCACATGAATACACTTAATGGCATTACCCATCGCCATCCGGAGATACTCAGTGGCATGCCTGTTTTTGTAGGCACACGAATTCCGGTCCGTTCTTTGTTCGACTACTTGGAAGGAGGGGACACTCTGGAAGAATTTTTGCGTCAATTTCCTTCCGTAAAACGTGAGCAAGCCATAGCCGTACTGGATGCGGCTTATGAAGCGGTCACAGAAGATGCGTATCCTGCAGTAAAACCTCTGCAAATGTAAAGATGGTCATGCGATAATGTAGGCAATTTGGCCTGCCAGACCAGCCACACAACCCCGCTAAACGATGCAGCAACTCACGAAACCCTTAGCAGTTTTCAGAACACATCTAACCGCCTGCCACGATTGCGATCTGCTTTTTCAGATTCCGCATTTGCAGAAGGGGGAGCAGGCGCATTGCCCGCGCTGCGGTGCGTTGGTGATGGAGCGCAAAGGCCACAGCCTTGATTATTCCTTGGCATTGGCCCTCACCAGCTTGATTCTGTTCGTCATTGCCAATGTCAACACCTTGCTACGCATGAACGTCGGTGGCCGCACCCAATCTGAGAACATCATTTCCGGCGTCAATGAGCTATACGTGCAGGGCTATTGGGAAATTGCAGCTTTGGTTTTCATCGTCAGCATCCTCGCGCCCTTGCTGAAGATTCTGTGTGTGTTTTACATGCTAACTCCGTTGAAGTTCAACACTCGGCTACCGTATGCCAAACAGGTTTTCAGATTTTACGAATCGCTGAGTCCTTGGGCGATGACTGAAGTCTATATGCTGGGCATTCTGGTTGCCCTAGTCAAACTGGCCGATCTTGCCACTATCAATGTCGGCATCGCGCTTTACTCCTTCGCTGCATTGATCCCCTTCATGGCGGCCACCGATGCTTCCTTGGACGATCATGAAATTTGGGAACGATTGGAGCCGTCCGATTGAAAACTCTTTCTAACACAGCAGCGCATAACGGCTATCTTTCATGCCACACTTGCCATCTGCTCAGTCGGGCCGAAGCCCGCTTGCACCCACTCCATTGCCCGCGTTGCGGCTCCCGCTTGCATAGTCGCAAACCCGACAGCCTGGCGCGGACGTGGGCGCTCACCCTGACCGCCTACATTCTTTACATCCCGGCCAACTTGCTGCCGATCATGACGGTGACCATGTCGGGCCGCGGAGAACCGGACACCATATTAAGCGGCGTCAAAGAGTTGGTGGTGAGCGGCATGTGGCCGCTGGCCTTGCTGATCTTTTTTGCCAGCATCACCGTGCCGGTGTTGAAATTGCTGACACTGACTTATTTGCTGCTGTCCGTAAAATTCAAGTCGCGCTGGCGGCCAAAGGAGCGCACCGTGCTATATCGGATCACCGAATCCGTCGGGCGCTGGTCGATGATTGATATCTTTGTCATCGCGATCCTAGTCGCCTTGGTCAAGCTTGGCGCCCTCGCCACGATTGAGGCGGGCGCGGGCGCGGTGGCCTTTGGTGGAGTGGTTGTCATCACCATGTTTGCCGCGATGAGCTTCGATCCTCGTTTAATTTGGGACGCATTGGAAAACGATCATGAATGAAGAAACCCCTGAACAAGAGAAGACCGGTTCCCTTGTCGTTGAAACGGAGGAGTTGGTGGTGGAGAAAGCCCGCGGACTCTCAGTGATTTGGCTAATCCCGTTAGTGGCGCTGCTCATTGGTGGCTGGCTTGCCTACAAGACCTTGAGCGAGCAAGGCCCGACGATAACAATTACCTTCAAACAACCGGGCAGTTTGGAAGCGGGCAAGACCAAGATCAAATACAAGGATGTGGAAGTCGGCGTCGTCGAAACTGTCAAGTTGAGCGATGACCTGTCCAAGGTCATTGTGACTGCCCAGCTCGACAAGAACGTCGAATCGCACTTGGGGGAGGGCACCCAATTCTGGGTGGTCGAACCAAGATTTGGACTCGGCGGCGTGTCGGGTTTGGACACTTTGATAGCGGGGCACTACATTCAGGTTGAATTTAGCGATGGGAAACCGAGGCGGGAGTTTATAGGATTGGAACATGCGCCAAAAATCAGCGCCGACACCCCCGGGAAGCGGATTACCTTGATGGCTGACAGGGCGGGCTCCCTGAGTGAGGGGACAAGGCTATATTTTCGCGATATTCAAGTTGGCAGTATTGTGGGTGTCCGTTTGGCCGATGACAGAAGCGACGTATTGGTTGATATATTCGTCGATGCGCCTTACGACCAACTGATCCATGAAAGCAGCCGTTTCTGGCAAACCAGCGGCATCGACATTTCCATGGGCGCGCAAGGGATTGATGTCAAGGTCGGCTCATTGTTGAGCCTGTTGGGTGGCGGCATAACTTTTGACACGCCCAACCTGAATGATCCCAGCAACCCACCCAGTAAACCCGGCGCTAAATTTTGGCTACACAAGGACTATGCCAATATTGCCGAAGGTTACTATGTCCACAAGATTGCCCTAATGATGAATTTTGAGGATTCCGTGCGTGGTTTGTCCGTGGGTGCCCCGGTCGAAGTGAGGGGCATCCAAGTCGGCAAAGTGACCGGGGTGAAATTCAATTTCGATATTCAAACCAAGAAACTAAAGATACCGGTTTATATCGAGATTGATCTGGATAGGATTATGCCGCAATCTGAGATCAAAAAAATGGAGACTAGTTTCTCACAGGAACTTGCGGCACACCACCATCCAGGTATTGAAGCACTGGTTGCGCAAGGTCTCAGGGCAAGGCTGAAGACCGGCAACCTGCTGACTGGCCAGCTTTTTGTCGACCTGGATTTTTACCATGACGACGCGGGGAAGAAAGTCATTTACGCCGGGGAACTGCCTGAACTGCCCACGCTACCCTCGGTTGCCGAGGCATTCAAAAACGATATTTCAGAAATCTTAGCGAAGCTGAAACGCTTGCCGCTGGACAAGATCGGCGACGAGTTGCTAGGCACCGTGCAAGGTTCCAACAAGCTGATGAACTCTGAGGATGTCAAAGACGCCATCCGTTCTTTGAACACCACACTCAAAGATGTCCATCAGTTGGCGCAGACCACCGACAAGGAGATTGTCAAACTGACTGCCAGCCTGGACAAAAGCCTGACCACGGCGGTGAAAGTATTGGAGCAAATCGATCCGGGTTCGCCGATCATCGTGGATGTCGGCAAAGCACTGGAAGAACTGGCGGCTTCCGCCCGTTCGATCCGCACACTCACCGATTATCTGGAACGTCACCCGGAAGCCTTGCTGTACGGCAAGGGAGGAGCCAAGAAATGAAAAAACCACTCTCGGGCTTTTATGCCGCTATTTTGAATGTCTGCCTATTGCTTGCCGCAGGCTGCACTACCAGCCCGCCCACGCGCTTCTATGTACTCTCCAATTTGCCGCCCGTGGCCGTCCGCACAGGCCAGGATGTCGCCGTCGGAGTTGGGCCTGTGGATTTGCCGGATTATTTGGATAGGCCCCAGATCGTGACGCGCAACGGCCAGAATGAATTGACCATGGCGGAATTCGACCGCTGGGGGGAATCGCTCAAGGACAATGCCAAACAAGTGTTGGCCGAAAATTTGGCCGTATTGCTCCCCAGCAAGAAAGTCCACACCTACCCGTGGACGCGCGCCACCACGCTCGATTACCAAGTGGTGGTGAAAATCACCCGGTTTGACCATACCGAAGGCGGCGACACCGTCCTTCATGCGCGTTGGAGTATTTCAAGCGGTGACGGCAACACGGAATTTTTGTCACGCGAAACCCGCTATGTGGAGCGTCCCGATGGTAAAGGTTACCCCGAAACAGTGGCCGCCATGAACCGGGTTTTGGCCCAGTTCAGCCGGGATGTCGCCAACGCAGTCAGCGACCAGGCAAGCGGACACATCACACCACCCTGAGCAGTCGTTGCGGGTTGGATTTGCCTAATGGGCACGCAGACTATCGTCCATCGAATCGGCCTAAAGGCGGGTCGACAGGCGCGAACTGCGTAACATCAATAAACTAAACCGAAAAGGAGCAGCATATGTGTGATGTGGAGTCTAAGGACATCATAGCTTTAATTGGCATCATAATTGTGATGTGTGGATGGCTATTTTCAAGGTGGAAAGATAGGACGCACGAGATATTTAAGGAGCGCCTAAAGAAAAGGCTTGATATGTACGACAGCGTATTCGATGCACTTCTTCCATTCGTTAATAATAGGGATGGAATCATAGACTTGTATAGTGACACGCTATCTGAAAAACTAAGTTCGACCAGAACAAAAATTCAACTTTATGGATATAAAGACGAGATTGATGAATATGAGTTTTCTATAAAAAAAATAAAAGACAATGATATTAAAGGCTTAAACCTTTCACTACAGAAACTAATTCCAATGATGGTGAATAAGATAAGGAAAGAACTTGGATATTGATTTTCTGGTTCCCACGCTCCAGCGTGGTAACCCGTCCTGTCCGCTCCAGCGGTCGGTTACGCGGCGGCGCTGGAGCGCCGGGGCAGGCATTCCCACGCTGGAGCGTCACTGCCCGTTAAGTTAGGGATTTTTCCGTTCGCCCTGAGCTTGTCGAAGGGTGAACGGAAAAATCCAACTCATTGGAAGTTAAGCCGTTCATGGTTCGACAGGCTCACCACGAACGGCTTAACTTAATGGCAGTGACGCTGGAGCGTGGGAACGAGAGAAGCTATGCTGCTTTAAGTGGTGCGACATCATCTGAGGTAAGTACCGACGCTCCTAGGCTAGAGAGGACTCGGTTTAGATCGTTGACTGATACCTTCTTTGGGGCTGTAATTTCTATTCCAATTGGTTTTCCGTCTTCGGTATAATCAATTATCATCCCTGGGTCTGCTCTTGCAGTTCGATGACTCTTATCCTTTGTCGCTCGTGGAAGATACAAATAAGCAGCCATTGGATGTCCACGGCGATAGGTCACTTCGAGATAGGGTTCTTTCATCTTATTTACTCCACACGGGGTATGCGGTGACTATCACCAGAAGTTTTTCAAAGTCATCTGGTTTTCTGGTTCCCACGCTCCAGCGTCACTGCCATTAAGTTAAGCCGTCATACCGGCATGGACTGCCGGTATCCAGAACACAGGGAAGTGAATCTAGTTTGCCCTCTAATTGATAAACCTTTAAACTTTTATTGAACAGGACAATCGTTAAATGTTGTGCATGTCGCCGACCTTGGCAAGGATCGTCAGTTAACACCCGATGTTACGCATCGTAGGCCGGAATAAGCCCGTTCACGGGCGTTTCCGGCAAAAGCATCAGGACAAGTACGGCTTACTTCGCCGGAAACGCCCGCTCAGGCGGGCTTATTCCGGCCTACATCCGAGCTTCAACGGCTCAGTGCGTAACATCAGTCAACATGCAATTTTTGGACAAACACCCGTCCGATTCGGCGGCGGACCCGCCCGTGTACCCTCCGAGCCTATTTTTTGAAAACAACAGCGTGTGGGCCACGGCATTTTGGCCGCACCACGACCGTACCTGCCAATTTATCATGCCAGCCTTGTTTGCGCCGGTCAAAGGCAACCCAGAAAATCCCAAGAAACAAAGGAATCATGGAGACATAGTAGCCAAGGTAGCGGATTGTCAATTGACCCGCACTCGGTTTCTTGCCCGTTTCCGCATCGGCAATGCGAGCCGAAATGGCCATCTTTCCTGGCGTGGCCTGTTTGGCGATCCAAAACAGGACTACCGCCACCGCCGGGAAAACCCAAGTCACCAGAAAGTCCACCGGGCCTTTTATAAAGGTATCGTCCAGCCAATAGTCAGTGCCATAGACCGCCGTCACAATCGGCAAGATGATGAGGCTGATTAAAAGGGTGTCGATGATGCTCGCACCCACCCGAGCCCAAAAGCCGACATATTCAAGTTCAACATCATTGGATTCCATAAAATCATCCTCACAAAAAACCTAAAAAGACGTAGCCCGCATGAAGCGAGGCGATATGCGGGATATTGGCGCTCCGCTCCCCCGGATTACGCTTCGCTCCATCCGGGCTACAGATCTAAGCCTCGCCGTGGCGTTCAATAAATTCGGCCCAACGTGCCTCAATCCACGCCAAATCCCGCACTAACTGCGCATGGTCGGGAAAGGCTTGCCGCAACTGGCGGCGGAGAACAAGGCTTTCGCGGTAGGCGGCGCGGGCGGGTTCGAGGTTGCCGAGGTCGGCCTCGACTTTGCCCACGTTGTTGAGCGAGACGGAGAGGTCGCGCAGGGCTTGCGGGGTGTCGCCGAGGCTGTCGCGCAACTGGCGGCGGAGAACAAGGCTTTCGCGGTAGGCGGCGCGGGCGGGTTCGAGGTTGCCGAGGTCGGCCTCGACTTTGCCCACGTTGTTGAGCGAGACGGAGAGGTCGCGCAGGGCTTGCGGGGTGTCGCCGAGGCTGTCGCGCAACTGGCGGCGGAGAACAAGGCTTTCGCGGTAGGCGGCGCGGGCGGGTTCGAGGTTGCCGAGGTCGGCCTCGACTTGGCCCACGTTGTCCAGCGAGACGGAGAGGTCGCGCAGGGCTTGCGGGGTGTCGCCGAGGCTG